>Ga0209702_10000623_pt1 | contig 74855 bp, 68 predicted proteins | sample FRY01_FD_187210 | JGI IMG/M metagenome (GOLD analysis project Ga0209702, IMG submission 187210) | Freshwater microbial communities from Lake Fryxell liftoff mats and glacier meltwater in Antarctica - FRY-01 (SPAdes) (version 2) | ecosystem: Environmental > Aquatic > Freshwater > Ice > Glacier... | reverse complement strand
GCACCACCAGCCAACACCCCAGCACCACCAACAGCACCAGTACGACGCAACAAACCACGACGCTGCGCCCGATTCAAACCAGCAAACTCAACAACACCCATCACAGCACCCATCACAACACTCTCCTCATCCTTAGAAGTCAGCCTTAGAAGTCAGCCTTAGAAGTCAGCCTTAGAAGTCAGCCTTAGAAGATCAATAGTGAACAAAAAAGTACCAGATCCACGAAGAACCGCTACTACCGGCGCAACAAACCATCAACTTCGAACCGAACACAGACTGATTGAGCCTCTCAAAATGCCCTTCGGCCCGTAGCGCAACACGTACGCCCACTTACCGCGCCATCCTCGTTAGAACTTGCTAGTGGCGCAGGCTGATCCCAACTAGGGACGAGCCCGACGTGCCGCAACCGGGCGCGACCACCAACGACCACTAAAACGCCAGCGTGATTCGGGTGCTGGTTCTTGACCCGCCAGCGCCCGTGGACGCGTGACTTCAATAGCCGCGGCGATTGCTGCGGCTTCTTCGATCGTGGGTTCGGGCGTGATACGCACCGATTCGGTCACAACGGAATATTTCCGTGCTTACGATGCGGAAGCTCTACCCGCTTCGAACGAAGCATTTCAAGACCAGCAATAACCTTGATGCGAGTGTCTGCGGGATCGATGACATCGTCGACGAAACCGCGTTCGGCAGCCACGTAGGGGTTAGCGAAACGTTCGGTGTATTCCTCGACAAGTTCGGCACGACGCTTCACAGGGTCGGCTGCTTCTTGAAGTTCGCGGCGGTAAAGAATTTCGACCGCACCGTTGGGGCCCATCACGGCAAGTTCGGCCGATGGCCACGCAAACGCCAGATCGGCACCAATGGACTTCGAGTTCATGACCACATACGCGCCGCCGTAGGCCTTACGAGTAATGACCTGAATACGAGGAACCGTGGCTTCACAGAACGCGTAAAGCAACTTCGCTCCGTGACGAATGATGCCCCCGTATTCCTGATCGACACCAGGAAGAAAGCCCGGCACGTCGACGAAGGTCACGAGCGGAATGTTGAATGCATCACAGGTACGAACGAAACGGGCAGCTTTTTCAGCGGACTCAATATCGAGAACACCGGCGAGCACCATTGGCTGATTGCCAACAATGCCGACGCTTTCTCCATTGAGACGGGCGAAACCGCACACGATGGACCCCGCCCAACGTGGGAAGTATTCGAAGAAGTCTCCGTCATCGACAACCGTTGCAATGACCTTCTTCATGTCGTAAGGAATATTTGGACTGGCCGGCATGATCTCGGCAAGTTCGGGACAACGACGTTCGGGATCATCACCCGAAGGCATAAGCGGTGCTGTTTCGAGGTTGTTCGATGGGAGGAATGAGAACAAGTACTTCACATCGTCAAGACATGACTTCTCGTCGGGAGAAACGAATGTGGCAACACCTGACTTACTGGCATGCGACTTCGCACCACCAAGTTCTTCAAGCGTGACATCCTCGCCAGTCACGGTCTTCACAACATCGGGACCAGTGATGAACATATGCGAGGTTTCCTCAACCATAAAAATGAAGTCGGTCATTGCGGGGCTGTACACCGCACCACCGGCACATGGGCCGAGGATGACCGAGATCTGCGGGGTAACACCCGAGGCCATCACATTGCGATGGAAAATGCCGCCATAACTTGCCAGCGACACAACACCTTCTTGAATACGAGCGCCGGCACCATCGTTAAGACCAATGAGCGGGACACCAACAGAAAGGGCCAGATCCATGACCTTGTGAATCTTCTCGGCGAAGACTTCACCAAGCGCTCCACCGAACACCGTGAAGTCTTGTGAAAACACAAACACCTTGCGACCATCGATGGTTCCCCATCCGGTGATAACACCATCGGTATAAGGATGCTCCTCGATGCCACTGTCATGGGCACGATGACGCGCAAGCATGTCGAGTTCGTGAAACGAGCCCTCGTCGAGGAGATAGTCGAGACGCTCGCGGGCCAGCATCTTTCCCTTCGAGTGCTGGCGCTCTACAGAGCGATCCGAGCCGGGTTGAAGGGCGGCTTCCTTGCGCTCGGCGAGTTCGGCAAGGCGCTCAGTCATGGGATGTTCGGGCATAAGCGCCACACTATTCGCCCGGCGACACCGGCCCAACACCGACCCAACGCCGGCCCAACGCCATCAGTCGCCGAATCTCCCAACCCCCCCCCAACATGGCCTAACCTTTGACATAGAGAAAGATGCTCGGTCACCCAGACTTGAGCAGAAAGGACCCTCATGCCCAATGGTTGGGAACTTGTCATCATTCTCGGGATTGTCGCCCTGCTCTTTGGTGGCGCCAAACTCCCGAAACTTGCCCGTTCACTTGGTGCTGCCAAGGGCGAGTTCGAAAAGGGCCTGAAGGAAGGCGACACCAAGAGCTCGAAGGACTCTGCTCCTGAAGCGGACTCTAAAGCGTCTGGTTCCACCGACTCAGATTCCTAATCGCAGCGTCAGCTGACGCTGGTGCCAATGACTTGAGGTAACTGACCGGCTTCGTGCTGGTCAGTTACGCGTTTGGGCCAGTTCGTTGGCCCGCTCAACGAGCCGGGGGGCATCGATACGGTGAGCAAACTCGGCGAAGTCGTCGCGTGGTCCTGTCCATCGAAGTTCATCCACGTTTTGCATCGTTGGGGCCTCGCTCACAACAGTGGCGATACGGCGAAAAAGCATCGCTAATTCCATTTGCTCTTGAAGGGTCACGGCCAGTTTCGAAGCGCCGCGCACTTGAACATCCCAATCGGAAACATCCGCCGGAATGTCTTCAATATGCGGGTAGCGAGCCAAAACTGTTGACGCTGACTTCGCCCCCCAACCCGAAAGTCCAGGAAAACCATCGGATGAATCGCCCATCAGTGCGAGATAGTCGGGGATTGACTCGGGGAGCACACCGAATTTTTCAATCACGCCATCGTGATTAGTGAGTTGCCTTTTACGGCGATCGAACTGAACCACCCGGTCGCCCACCACACATTGGGCGAGATCTTTATCCGGAGTACAGATGAACACTTTTTCGACACGCTTATCGGCGGCGGCAACTGCAGCGGCCGAAGCCATTCCATCATCGGCTTCGTGTTCAATCATGGAAAAGACAACAAATCCAGCCGCTTCTAACACTTCGTCAAGCACCGGGAATTGATTGCCTAGTTCTGGATCGAGGTCTTCCCCCGACTTGTAGCCCTCCCATAACTGATTACGAAACGAATCAACGGTTCGATCGGTGGCGATGCCCACATGCGTGGCGCCCTCACCGAGCATGCTGAACATCGACATCACCACTCCACGAGCCGCCGCTATCTCAAGACCATTTGCATTCACTCGCGAGGGAAGCGCGAAGTGATGGCGAAAAAGTTCATAGGTTCCGTCGACAAGATGTACCTGCATGGGTTCATTGTCCACCATTTTCGACGAAGGTGGCCCAAGGACCGAAACCACAGCGCAAAGCCACCTCTGGTTCTACCCATGATTGCTACTTCAAAGCGACTGGCGAACCTTCAGCAGTCCCCAGTGAGCTATCGGGGTCGGCGGATGTAGCCCGCCGGCGGCAGGTCTCCAAGAACCGGCGAGGGGCTTCACTATCAACAGATAAGAAAAAACTGGGCTCGAAGAGTTCCGCCTCAAGAATCGCTGGTGTCCCATCGGCGAGCTCGACAACGTCGTATCGGTCATAGAGAAGATGTTCGTCACTTCGCAACCATCCCCTACCGCGGGCAATCCTCTCCACCGCGTCATTTGCCTCTACGACAAGTTCCCGTAGCGCATCGGTTGCAATCGTTGATGTTATTTCCTCGCGGTAGTCGCCACCGAGGAGTTTGCCCTCAGCATCGAGGAGCGGTCCTTTGCAAAACGAATGCGAGATCTCGCCGTTGAAGAGCACCGTGCCAACTTCACCATGGCGGCCAACACTTTCAACATAAGGCTGCACCATCACGGTTCCGCCTTCATCAAAGATCAACGATGCGAGCCGTCGAGCACTCATCGATGCCCGTCCAAATCGACCGGTATTTCGACTTCCGGCAGATGTCGCTGGTTTGACGACAATCTCGTCAACATTCAGTTCAGAAACCACTTGATCGAACTCCAAAAGGTCATCGGCGAAATGCGTTTTAATCACTCGAACGCCGAGCGCCTCGAGGTCTCCTAAATACCGCTTGTCCAAGTTCCACTCAAGAAGTTGCGCCGGATTATGAAAGTTTTGATTCAGCCTTTGTCCCGCTAACCATTCACGAAACTCGACCAGATGTGTCGTGTAGTTCCATGTACTGCGGACAACGACAAGATCGAACGAATCCCAGGCCGCTTCGTTGTCTTCCCACGGAACATAACGAAGTTTGATGCCAGCACTTTCGAACTCCTTGATAAGGAGTGGGCGGTCAACATCTTCGTCAATCACACGTGGATCTGTGCAGGTAACAAACGCAACTTGCATCGCCGAACCATACCCACACTTCACGCGATGGAGCCCGGGCTCCATTCAACTTGTTTCCTTGCCAAATTAGTTAAACCAATTGTTGACCTGTTTCACATCGCACTTGACCGACAATGCGCTTGTCGTTGAGAAGGAACTGATTTCCTCAACAATGGTGTCGTTTGCAGGTACGAAAATAGGGAATGAGGTTCCTGAATCGACAAGGCGGCCTTGCCCATCGCGAAACTCGTAATCAACCGTGTAACTCTTATCGCCGCTCGTCCGGTTCTTGATCTGCACCGTCATCATCGGATCATCCATTGAACCAAGTCTGCACTCGGTGATCTTGAGGTCGTAATTCGATGAATCTGCCTTCCCTCCCCAATTCCCGACACTGTTTGACACATCATTCGCCCACACAACGATGAGCAAATAAAAGAGGATGGAGACAAGAATTGAGACCACACCGAGAATGAGCCCGGCGATTGACATTCCTTTACCGACTCCACCCATTGTCTTGGCTTTCGTAAGGCCGAGGAAACCAAAGACAATCGCCAGAATCGCCAGGATGCCGCCAATACCGCACGCAAACGCCAGCAGGAAACCGAGGATGCCCAAAACCAGCGCCGCTATTCCCATGCTGTTGCTGGGTGGCTTCGCTCCGATTGGCATCGGGGCCACCAATGGTGCAACCGGAGGAGGAGGAACCGAACCGCCCGAAGGAGGAGGAACCGGAGGAGGAGGAACCGGTGTGTCTGACATATGATCTCCCTGCATTCGCCACAGCAACACAGTCGCGTTACCAAACGAACGATGAGTCACTTACAGGCGGAAACGCAACCAAAACAAGTGTTTTTTGGGAGTACGAGACCCTACTCCCGGGTATTCCAGAATTCGGACCAGGACTGCCAAGATTCTGGCACTGTCCCGCATCCGTCGTGATTGGTGGGCCAATCGGCCGGCGCTAGATCTCGGGGGTTTGTGGCTGCTTGTTCGCCATACCAAAGTTCGTGAATGCGCCGGAGGAAGAACCAGTGTCCATCGCGGCGCTCATAGGTGTCGCGATAAAGGATGAACTGATGAATCCATCGTTCGCCATCTTGGATCTGGCCGTGGCAATACACCTGACCAGTTGCGTGGTTGGCATCTACAAGATCGATGGCATGGGTTCCCACGTTCAATATGGAAACACCAATTGCACCGAGCGACTCGTGAAACGACGCGGCCAGAGCCTCGCGCCCGCATGTGTCGCGACCAACTTGTACGTCGTCAACGAACAGCTCGACGAGCGCGCCAATATCGCGAGAATCAACAGCAACGGCGTAGTGCGCCGCCAATTGGCGAATCTGTTCATACGCCCAAAGTTGTTCGAGAATCTGGGAGTGGTCATTAACGGCCATGACGACACGTTACGGCGACCAACCCCTTACGACGCGGTCTCTCTACGCCTAGCATTTCCCTATCTCGGCTCCCACCGACCGGCGCGCCGATACAAACCCTGTCTTTGCTGATGGTTCAATATCGCTTCGGCTGTACCCGCACAATGAACTCTCTGCGATCGAGATTGAAGTTGTCCCATTCGTACGAGCGCTACTGGCTTCGCCCTAACCACTTAGATCTAAACCGCAGTTCCTTCAAGGTCTTGGCGCACCAGCGTTCGATAGAGATCGGAATAGAGGCCTTCGGCAGCGAGCAGTTCTTCATGACGCCCGCGTTCAACAATGCGGCCATGCTCAAGCACCAGAATCTGATCGGCGCCGGTAATGGTGGAAAGCCGGTGAGCAACAACCAGAGCGGTGCGACCCTTTAATGCCGTGGCGAGCGCCTTTTGAACCAGTGATTCGTTTTCAGAATCGAGATGGCTTGTGGCTTCATCGAGGATGATGATGGAGGGCGACTTCACTAGCACTCGGGCAATAGCGAGTCGCTGCTTTTCTCCACCCGACAAGCGATGTCCACGTTCACCGACAACGGTGTCATAGCCATCGGGAAATGCCGCGATGACATCATGAATCTGCGCGGCCCGACATGCGGCAACAATTTCGGCATCGGTCGCGTCGGGGCGGGCATAGCGGAGATTTTCTGCAACCGTGTCGTGAAAAAGGTGAGGATCCTGTGACACAACACCAACTGCGGCTCGGACCGAATCCAGTGTGAGTTCGCGCACATCTTGACCATCGATTCGCACCGCACCATCTGACACGTCATAAAGACGCGGAACCAACGAACTCAGCGTGGTTTTGCCCGCACCGGATGGTCCGACAAGAGCAACGAGTTGTCCCGGTTCAATTACTGCGGTGACATCGTGCAGCACTTCTGCGCCAGGCCCATCATCCACAGATCCGCTCATGCCGATCTCTAGAGAGGCCAGCGATTCTTCGGCCCCCGACGGATAGCGGAATGTCACGTGATCAAACTCAATTGCGCCGCGTGGAGCAGAAAGTTCTTGGGCATCAGGTGCATCTACAAGTGCGTTGCGAAGATCGAGTACCTCAAAGACTCGATCAAAAGAAACAAGCGCCGTCATGATATCGACGCGGGCGCTGGAAAGCGCGGTAAGCGGCTCGTAGATGCGAGTCACTAATGCGGCAAGCGCAACCAGCGTTCCCAAAGTGATGGCATCGGAGATGACCAACTGGCCACCGATCCAATACACAAGGGCAGTTCCGATTGCACCGACCAGCGCAAGGGCGATGAGAAATGTGCGGGAGAGAATCGCGCTTTGAATTCCAATATCGCGAACCTGGGCGGCCCGGTCTGAGAACTCTTTATTCTCTCGCTTTCGGCCGCCAAACAATTTCACTAACAATGCGCCCGAAACGTTAAAGCGCTCGGTCATTTGGGTATTCATCATCGCGTTGAGATCGAAACCTTTTCGCGTAATGACCGATAATCGGCGACCAACACGCTTCGCCAGGATAATGAAGATCGGGAGCACCAACACGCCAATCAGGGTGAGCCGCCATTCAAGTACCACCATTGCAATAAGCGTGGTAACGAGGACGATGACATTCGACACCACTGATCCAAGCGTCGTGGTGACTGCACGTTGCGCTCCGATGACGTCGTTATTTACACGGCTCATCAATGCACCAGTTTGGGTTCGCGTGAAGAATCCAATAGACATGGCCGAAATGTGGTCGAACAACTTCACGCGCAGGTCATAGATGAGGCCTTCGCCGATTCGTGCCGAATACAGCCGTTCAAAGAACGACATCACCGAAGAAAAGACTGCAGCGGCGATTATCACTGCGGCAAGCACGTGCAGCTTTCCTCGATTGCCTTCGGGAATAGCGTTGTCGATGATCTGTCGAAACAACAGTGCGGGAACCAGACCAAGCACGGCCTGAAAGACGATCACGATGATGAAAAAGGTGATTGCTGTTCGGTAGGGCCGGGCAAAGCCGAGCACCCGACGAACAGTGCGGCGACCGATGTTGGCGTTGGCAACCGCGTCGCGGTTGCTCGACATCGCAGAGTGAAGGGAAGTTGGCATCATGGCCCGGTCAGGCTACGTCCCTTCTGAAGTTGTGCGTTCCGACCCATCAGACACGCGGAAGTGAGAAGCGCAGCAGTTCACGAACGAGAACGGGCCGGTATACGAGATTCGAAACACCATTCGCTATGGCCGACATGTCGAACCTACAAAAGCAATGTGGCGGAAAGTGAGGGATTCGAACCCTCGGTGACCCGAAGGCCACAACGGCTTTCGAGGCCGCCCCATTCGTCCGCTCTGGCAACTTTCCGTCTTCGACCTTAGCGGCAAGGCCGAAAGGGCAGCCAATAGAGAATCCAGAAGCAGAGGTTTAACGAAGCCCGGCGAAATAGGCCGACAACATTTCGCCGCATTCATCGCCCCGAACATCAGCGATCGTGACGAATTCATGATTCAGACGAGGATCGCTTCCAAGATGGTAGAGCGAACCGCAGGCCCCGTTCTCGAGGCTGCGGGCTCCAAACACCAGTTGACGCACCCGGGCATTCACCATCGTTCCTGCGCACATTGCACACGGCTCGAGCGTCACGATCACCGTTGCCGTATCGAGTCGCCAGGATTCAATAACAGCAGCCGCATCACGAATGGCGAGAACTTCCGCATGCGCAGTTGGGTCTTGGGTGAGTTCTCGTTCGTTATGGCGACGAGCAACTACGACATCGTCGATCACCACAAGCGCACCAATAGGAACATCGCCATGTTTAGTGGCCAACCGGGCCTCTTCAAGAGCGATGCCCATTAACTCGTTCAGCCGCTGCGGTTCGATCGCTCGTTCGCTCATCGCTAACCCTCATTGGTGGGAACTGACCGGACCGAAACTGCAATGGTGAGGGCCCGACCCCTAGGGGCTGGACACTCGGTGGCGGAGGGAGTGGGATTCGAACCCACGGTGAGTTACCCCACACACGCTTTCCAAGCGTGCCGATTCGGCCGCTCTCGCACCCCTCCTGGATGACTGCCCAACATTGCCGGACAGTGTTCCGGCCCGAGAGGGTATCGTCTCTACCGGCCCGCTCACGCGTGTGGCGGTCGGGTCCTGTGCAATCGGAATCCGTGAACCGGGTCAGGGCCGGAAGGCAGCAGCTCTCAACGGGACCTCCGATGTGCCGCAGGTCGCCTGACCGTCACACGGGAGAGCGGGCTTTTTCATGCCCAATCACCCCCAAGAGTCGACTCTCACCAATGGGGTAGCGGACGATCGGTAGGCTCCTGCTAATGGCCTATCAGTCGCTCTATCGCCGGTACCGACCGGCCCGATTCTCTGAGGTCCGGGGCCAGGAACATCTGGTCTCGGCCCTCCGCAATGCCGTGAATGAGGACCGCGTTGGCCATGCGTATTTGTTCTCTGGTCCGCGTGGCACTGGAAAAACTTCCACCGCCCGCATTCTCGCCAAGGTCCTCAACTGCGAGAATGTGATCGATGGCGAACCATGTTGCGAATGCGACTCGTGCCGCTCCATCGAGTCCGGAACCAGTTTCGATGTCCATGAACTCGATGCCGCTTCGAATAACGGAGTCGAGGCAATCCGCGATCTCATCGCCAAAGCGTCACTTGGTACACCTGGTCGCACGAAGGTCTACATCCTCGATGAAGTGCACATGCTTTCAACTGCCGCATCGAACGCATTACTGAAAACACTCGAAGAACCACCGGCACACGTGGTGTTCGTGTTGGCCACCACTGATCCGCAAAAAGTTCTGCCCACCATCCGCAGCCGCACACAACACTTCGATGTTCACCTTTTGTCATCAGCCGATCTTGAAGGTCTTGTCGATTACATCGTCGCCGATGCACAACTCGAACTCTCTCCTGAAGGTCGCGCGTACATCCTACGAATCGGTGCTGGTTCGGCGCGAGACACCCTTTCTGCACTCGACCGCGTTGTTGCCGCCGGAGGCGCACCCGACTCCGAAGACGCAGTCGACGAAATTGTCGAAGCAATCTGCGAGCGCGATACCGGCCGTGCCCTTGTCGCGGTTGAAGCAGCGTTATCGCGCGGCCGTAATCCACGCGTACTGGGCGAGTCCCTTATCTCCCAACTTCGCGATGTGTTCCTTGCCTCGGTCGATGCCAATCTTTCGAGACTCACCGAGGCCGACCGCACTCGCGCAACCGATCAATCCCGTCGTCTAGGTGCGGCCGGCGCAACACGCGCCCTCGAAGTTCTCGGCGAAGCGTTTGTCGGCATTCAAGACGCTCTCGATCCGCGCATCCCACTCGAGGTTGCTCTTGTTCGTCTCACTCGTGACGATGCCGACATTTCGCTTTCATCTCTCGCAGAGCGAGTCGCCCGCCTTGAACACACCGGAGTTGTTGCACCCAGGGCCAATCCAGTTGCATCACCAGGCCCCGCTCGTCCCACTGCACTACCTCAGCCGATTTCGGCCGTGGAGGAAGATGCCCCCGATTCCGGCCTTCGACCTGCGCCTGGTTCGCGTCCTGCCGACACTGCCCGCGCACAACTGCGCAAGCAATCTGACAATGCACCAAGCCGTGTCGAAAGTTCACCTTCGGGCGCTGCTGCTCCCACTCGCCCGGCCCGCCCCGCCCGCCCGGCAAGTCCGACTCGACCGGGAGCGGCAACATCGCCCCGTCCCAGTGCACCAGCATCGTCACCAGCATCGTCACCTTCCACTGAATCAACACCGGCAGCAGCAGCAGCCACCCCGAACACCGAGCCCGCCCCCAACACCCAACCCACTCCGGCGCCTCCAGCGCATAACGGAGCACCCCCGCACTTTTCCGACCTTCAACAAGCATGGAGAGACACGCTGCTTGCCGCGCTTCCTCAACGCGCAAAGGCCCGTTTCTCTGCTGGGCACTGGATCGAAATGGAGGGAGACACCGCCGTCTTTGGTCTCCCCAATACACCTCACGCGACACGTTGTGAAGAATGTCGAAACGATGTCGAGCAAGCACTTTCAACTCACTTCGGTGCCGACATACACATCAAGCTTGTGGTCGATGGTTCCGCCCCCGACCCATCTGTTGCGCGCACAGCGGCAAGCATGCGCCGTGCCGATAAAAGCGATCCCCGCGACGATGCGGTAGACCTCGATGAACTTACCGATGCCACCGGCGCCAGTACCGCAGGCATCGATCGCATTGCTGCGGTCTTCCCTGGTGCCGAACTCGTTGACGAACCTTGATCCCCGACGGCATTGCCGTCCATTCCCCTCGGAGTCCCCTCGTGTCTGATTCATTTGATTTTGGTTCCATGCTCGCTGGTGCAATGGAAATGCAGCAACGCTTCGATGAAGCCCGCGCATCAATTGATGCGATGGAGTTCATCGGCAGTGCTGGCGGCAACGCCGTCGCAATTACCGTCACCGGCAATCTGCAGATTCTCGATGTCACCATTGCACCTGCCGCCGTGGACCCCAACGAAGTTTCGCTTCTTGAAGACATGGTGATGGCCTCATTTCTCGACGCGCTTTCACAAATCGACCGCACCCAGCAAGAACTACTTGGCCAATTTCAGATGCCCGATGTTTCCGCACTCGGCGACCTCGGCAGTCTGGGCGATTTGGGCGGACTGCTAAGTGGCGGCGTCATCGACATTGAGGAACCCAACGAAAAATGAGTTTGTACGCCGGTCCGGTTCAGGACCTCATTGATGAGTTAGGTCGACTTCCAGGAATTGGCCCTAAGTCAGCCCAGCGCATCGCGTTTCATATGCTGAAGTTGCCCACCGAGGATGCACTTCGTCTTGCCCGCGCTATTGCCATCGTCAAAGAACGCGTCAGTTTCTGCCAAACCTGTTTCAATATTTCTGAAGGTGAATCATGCGGAATCTGCAATGACCACCGACGTGAAACCACCATTTTGTGTGTTGTTGAAGAGCCACGCGACATCGTCGCAGTTGAAAAAACTGGCGAGTATCGCGGCCGCTACCATGTGCTTCAGGGTGCAATTAGCCCCATCGAGGGAATCGGCCCCGAGCAACTTCGCGTAAAAGAACTTCTCACCCGCATCGAGCCCGAAGGCATCACCGAAGTCATCCTCTGCACCAATCCCAACATCGAAGGTGAAGCAACTGCGATGTATTTGGGTCGATTGCTTAAACCGCTAGGCATTACTGTCACCCGAATTGCCAGTGGCCTTCCTGTTGGCGGCGATCTTGAATACGCCGACGAATTAACACTTGGCCGCGCCCTTGAAGGCCGGCGCGAGGTCGACTGAACGGGAAATCAGCAATGAACGAAAAGAGCCCGGACAGTTGTCCAGGCTCTTTTCAATGACAGAAACTTCTCTCGCTTCAGATGGTCTCAAGCAGAATGGCATCGCCTTGGCCGCCACCACCGCAAAGAGCAGCAGCGCCCTTACCGCCACCTCGACGCTGGAGTTCCATAAGGAGATGCAGCGCAACGCGAGTGCCGGACATGCCGATGGGGTGACCAAGAGCAATAGCACCGCCATTGACGTTGGTGATGGCATCGGTAATACCAAGTGTGGCCATCGACGCCACACCAACAGCGGCGAAGGCTTCATTGAGTTCGAACAGATCGAGATCGCCAACGCTCATCCCAACACGCGCCAGCGCATTGTTGATCGCCTGAGCAGGCTGATCGAGAAGTGATGCATCGGGACCAGCGACTTGTCCGTAACCGATGATGCGCCCAAGCGGTTTGATGCCGAGCTTTTCAGCAGCAGCTTCGGAAGCGACAATGACAGCAGCGCCGCCGTCGGAAATCTGCGAAGCGTTACCCGCGGTGATGTTGCCTGCCTTGTCGAATGCAGGACGCAATTCACTAAGTGATTCGTAGGTGCTTTCGGCGCGAACACCTTCGTCCTCGGAGAACAACTTGGGGTCGCCCTTACGCTGCGGAATCTCCACCTTCACGATTTCTTCGTTGAACAAGCCAGCAGCCTGCGCCTTCAGTGCCCGCTCATGGGAAAGGGCGGCGAGAGCATCTTGCGATTCACGACTAAGGCCAGCAGTTGCCGCGTACTTTTCAGTACCAGCACCCATTGCCATTTGATCGATGGCACAGAACAAACCGTCGAACATCATTGAATCGACAACTTTGCCATCGCCCATGCGCAAACCAGCACGTGCACCAGGCAACAAGTAAGGGGCGTTGGTCATGGACTCCATGCCGCCAGCGACAACAATGTCGGCTTCGCCAGCCTGAATGTAGAGATCGGCAAGGTGGATTGCATTAAGACCGGAAAGGCAAACCTTGTTCACGGTGGTTGCCGGAACAGACATCGGGATACCGGCCTTCACTGCCGCTTGACGGGCAGTCATCTGCCCAGCGCCACTAAGGAGCACCTGACCCATAAAGACGTAATCGATTTGTTCGGGAGTAAGGCCAGCACGCTCAAGCGCAGCCCTAATGGCGATCGCTCCGAGATCGGTGGCTTCGAAACCGGCCAATGCGCCCGAGAGTTTGCCAATGGGGGTGCGAGCCCCCGAAAGAATGACCGAACCTGCCATGTTGCTTCCTCCAAAATGTGTCTCGGATCGAACAGGAAGAGCGATCCGAAAGTGGGGACGATGGTTCCCCCGACGAGAAAGACTACCCGCCGGTAACCAAAGGATGGCCTCCTCGTGCTTTCACCGTCACGGCATGGCCTGACCGCGGCGAGGAGGGGTATCGTGCCCGCCTATGAAACAGATTATTGACGCCATCGTTGCTGGTGCTTCGGGGGAGGAACTCGCCGCCCTCCCGCTGCCAGATTCGTATCGGGCCACTGTGGTGCTCGAGTCCGAACAGAACATGTTCGACGGAGTTGAATCCGGAGACAAAGACCCTCGAAAGTCACTTCACCTCCAAGAGATCGCACTTCCCGAATTAGCCCCCGACGAGGCGGTCGTGGCAGTGATGGCAAGTTCCATCAACTTCAACACGGTGTGGTCGGCAATCTTCGAACCGGTCTCAACCTTTGGTTTTCTTAAGCGCCTCGGTAAAGAGTCCTATTGGGGCAAGCGTCATGATCAACCGTTTCATGCGGTTGGTTCCGATGCGTCCGGCGTTGTGCTGCGAGTTGGTTCGGCGGTGCGCAAGTGGAGTCCAGGCGACAAAGTTGTGGTGCACTGCAACCACGTCGACGATCAAGACCCTTCCAGTCATAACGATTCAATGCTTGGCGATAACCAACGCATCTGGGGTTTCGAAACCAATTACGGCGGTCTCGCCGACCTCACCGTGGTGAAAGCCAACCAACTCATGCCAAAGCCCGCGCATCTGTCGTGGGAAGAATCAGCAGTGAACGCGTTGTGCAACTCCACGAGTTACCGAATGCTCGTTTCAAAAAATGCCGCCCAAATGTCGCAAGGCGATGCCGTACTTGTCTGGGGCGCTTCGGGCGGACTTGGTGGCTATGCAGTGCAATACATCCTTAACGGTGGCGGAACCCCAGTTGGAGTTGTGTCATCACCGGAAAAGGTTGCGTTGCTGCATGACTTTGGCGTCGAACACGTCATCGACCGTCGAGAAGCCAACTATCAGTTCTGGGCCGATGAGCACACGCAAAACGAAGCCGAGTGGCGCCGTCTTGGTAAAGACATCCGTTCCATGATCGGTCGTGATGTTGACATCGTGTTCGAACATCCCGGCCGCCAGACATTTGGCGCGTCGGTCTTTGTTGCCGCTCGCGGCGGCACCATTGTCACGTGCGCAGCGACCAGTGGCTTCATGGTCGAGTACGACAACCGTCACCTTTGGATGAAGTTGAAGAAGATCCTCACTTCACATTTTGCGAATTACGCGGAAGCCTGGGCGGCAAACCAATTGATCTGCGAAGGAAAAATTCAGCCAATCCTCTCTGCGGTGTATCCGCTTGAACAGACCGGTGAGGCCGCGTGGCAGGTCCATAAAAACCTTCACGAAGGAAAGATTGGCGTTCTTTGTCTGGCACCTGAAGAGGGTCTTGGCATCGACGATCCAGAATTTCGTGCGACAGTGGGCGAGGATCGCATCACTGCTTTCCGACGACACGGAGCGTGAACATGTCCATCACCACACGCCAACCTGGCGACGACGACAAGGCAACCGACATGAGCGAATCAGCAAATCTCAAACCACTTCTTATCGAGATTGATCACATCGCCATTGCCGTGCCCGATCTTGACGCTGGCATCGAGTACTACCGCGAGACGTTCGGTGCCACCGTCGACCACCGTGAAATCGTTGAGAGCGACGGCGTCGAAGAGGCTCTGCTCAAAGTCGCCGAGTCCTACATCCAGTTGCTCACCCCAACACGAGATGACTCCACTGTCGCAAAATGGCTCGCTACTCGCGGTGGCCCCGGCATTCATCACATCGGTTACCGAGTGGCCGATTGCGCGGAAGCTCTCGAGGCAGTGAAGGCGCAAGGTTTCCGCGTTCTCGACGACGTACCGCGGCCTGGTTCACGAGGAACCACTGTTGCGTTTATTCATCCCAAAGATGCCCTCGGAACCCTCATCGAACTCGTGCAGGAGTAATCAACTCCGCCACGTAAGCAACGGGTAATTTGGCCATCGCGGGCCAGAAAGGTGTACTTCGCCCGCTACGGTGCCGGACATGGGCGAAGTCCACTACACCGTCACCGAATTGATGACCACGGCATCACAGGCTATTACCGACAGGCTTGGCGGGCCGGTCTGGGTAGACGGCGAAATCTCTGGCCCCCGTGATTCCCGAGGGCATTTCTATTTCGATCTCGTCGACCGCGACGATGACGGAAAAGTGCAGGCCAAAGTTTCCATCGCCCTCTGGAGCCGTACTCGTATAAAGGTTGAGAAAAAACTTCGAGAAGCCGGTTCGATCCGCCTTGAGGAAGGTGTGAAAGTTCGCATTCTTGGCCCGCTCGAGTTATGGGTCGCCGGCGGTCGCATTCAGTTTTCAATGCAAGACATCGACCCCAACTTCACTCTCGAAGCGCTGGAGTCAGAACGCGAGCGCGTTCTTGCCCTCATGCGAACCGAAGGACTGATCGATCGCAACCGACTGCTCCCAGTGCCGGCCATGCCAACTCGCATTGCGCTTATCACTGCCGATGAAAGTGCAGCCCAAGCCGACTTCATGCATTCACTGAATGAAAGCGGCCTTAACTGGGACGTAATGCTCATCGACTCAAAGATGCAAGGTGCTGGCGCCGAGAGAACTATTGCTGCTGCCTTACGGACGGCCGATCGTCTCAACGTGGACGTCATCGCTCTCGTACGCGGCGGTGGTTCACGACTCGATCTTGCAATTTTTGATCACGAACTTGTGGCCCGCACTATTGCCACCGTTAGAACTCCCGTCTTCACCGGCATTGGGCACGAAATCGATACAAGCGTTGCCGACATCCTCGCCCATAGTTCGAACAAAACACCGACAGCTTGCGCCGAAGCGCTTATCGACCTTGCCCTCGAACTGGTTCAGCGTGGTGAAGACGCGTGGCGGGAGATCGCCATAATCGTTACCAACACCCTGAACTACGAACGCAATCGACTCTCCAACCACGCTCGACGTGCAGCGCTTGGCGCCCGATCGCGCCTCACCGTGGAACAACACCGCGTTTCGAGCACACTCTCCCGCCTCAGCCGCTCCTCGGATAAAGCCGTTCGAGCAGCAGCCATCACATTGGGCATGTTCGAAGTTCGTTCCAACGCTGTCGATCCGGTTCGCACACTTGCGCGCGGCTGGTCGATAACTCGCACATCGGGCGGTACCGTCATACGAAACGTTGCCGATGTCGCCGTTGGCGACACCATCACAACGACTCTCGCCGATGGCAGCATCACCAGTACCGTTACTACTCCCGCTTAAGAGGTCCAATGGCAACCAAGAAAACCACCGATGCACCCGACTACGCAGAGGCCGTCGCCGAGCTTGAGGAGATCCTCACTGAGCTCGAATCCGATGATGTCGATGTCGACCGACTGGCCGAACAGGTTCGTCGTGCAGCCGATCTCATCGAATTGTGCCGCGGTCGTCTCGACGAAGCGCGTGTTGAAGTCACACGCATCGTCGCCGATCTTGATGCTCTCGAAACTGAAGACACCGACGACGAGTGACCACATCAAGCGCTCCCCCCCTCGCGCTTACATCGGTGGCTGCGCCGGTTGAAGATCGACTGCGAGACATCCTCACTGGGGAAGCTGAGCGGTGGTTGCTGGTCGATCCGCGACTTTCAGAACCGTTTTCGGTCCTATCGCAGTTTGTTCTCGGTGGCGGCAAGCGGTTGCGCCCAGCATTTTGCCATTGGGCCTTTATCGGAGCAGGCGGCACTGTCGGAGACCCAATGGTCATCGATGCCGGCGCGGCGTTTGAACTGTTGCACGCGTTTGCCCTAATGCACGACGACGTTATGGACGGCTCGTCAACCCGACGCAATAGCCCCACGGTACATGCGACTTTCGAGGCGATGCATACCTCAAATGAATGGAACGGTGAGGCTCGACGGTTTGGTGAAGGTGTCGCAATTCTCGTGGGCGATCTCGCGGAAGTCTTTGCCGATCGCATCATGTCAGCGGCACCCACCGCAGCATTTGCGATCTGGAACGAACTGAAGATCGAACTCAATATCGGCCAGTACCTCGATGTACTTGGCGCCGCACGCGGCGAGGTTGATCTTGAATCAGCTCGCCGCATCAGTCGTTACAAGTCAGGCAAGTACACGATTGAACGACCACTTCATTTGGGTGCGGCACTTGCCGGACGCCTCGAAGAACTTCGGGAACCACTCTCACGCTTCGGCGAACCGCTTGGTGATGCATTCCAGTTGAAAGATGATCTGCTCGGCACTTTTGGTGACTCTGACCGAACCGGAAAACCGGTGGGTGACGATCTGCGCGAGGGGAAACCCACACCACTTCTCGCCATAGCCCGCCAGCGTGCCAATACCTCGCAACTCGCCGTCCTTTCACGTGTTGGTTCACTAGATCTTGACGAAAAAGAAATCTCAACTATGCAATCGGTGCTGGTCGAAACCGGAGCAAGCGATGAGATTGAGCGCACGATAAGCGAACTCACCGAACAAGCGTTGTCCGCAATCGTTGACGCCCCAATGACCAGCCAATCAATCGAAGCACTTGGCGATCTTGCTGCCTACGTCGGCACTCGCGATCACTGACCGGTCCTAGACTTACCAATCATGCAACCGTCGGCCGTCGATATCCACGCAACCGCCAACGAGAGAATTCGGCGTGACGGGCAGCGCTATACCGACAATCGGCGAGATCTCGTTGATGCTCTTTGTTCGGCTGATCGACCGGTCACCGTTGTTGAACTACTCGGAGCGCTCAACGGAATGGCACAAAGTTCTGCGTATCGGAATCTCTCCGTGCTCGAAGAGGCCGGAGTCGTGCACCGACTGGTCACCGCCGATGACACTGCACGCTACGAACTCGCCGAAGATCTCATCGGCCACCACCACCACCTGATTTGTGAGCGTTGCGGCTCGGTGATTGATATCGATGTTCCGGCAGAACTTGAAGAGGGTGTCAGTCGACTCGCCACCTCGGCGGCGAACGCCCACAACTTCACCATCGGACATCACCGTCTCGATCTCGTTGGTGTCTGCGCTCCCTGCCGTTCCAAGGGCCCGTAACGAACAACTGTTGCCGCAGGGAGCGAAACTCACGACACCAGTTTCGCTAGATCGTGATCCCGCCGGTACCCTCGCCACAGTGTCCAGCCCATCGGAAGAAGCAGCGCGTCGGCGTACGTTTGCGATCATTAGCCATCCCGATGCGGGCAAGACCACGCTGACGGAGAAATTTCTTCTCTACGGCGGCGCGCTCAGTTCCGAGGCTGGCGCAGTAAAGGCCAGGTCGGGGCGTAGGTCGGCTACCTCCGACTGGATGGCTCTTGAACAACAGCGCGGGATCTCCATCACATCCACCGTGCTGCAGTTCCCGTATCGAGATTGCGTGATCAATCTTCTCGATACTCCTGGTCACCGTGACTTCTCTGAAGATACGTATCGAGTTCTCGCAGCAGCCGATGCCGCCATCATGGTTCTCGATGCCGCCAAGGGCATCGAACCCCAGACCCTCAAGTTGTTCGATGTTTGTCGCCAACACGACATGCCACTTCTCACATTCATCAACAAATGGGATCGTCCCGGCCTCGACCCTCTCGAACTCATCGACCAGGTCGAGCAACAAATTGGGCTTGTCGTCACGCCAGTGACTTGGCCTGTCGGTATTGCTGGTGATTTCCGCGGCGTCATCGACCGAAGAGATGGTTTGTTTACTCGCTTCACTCGCGTTGCCCGCGGTGCAACAGAAGCACCTGAAGAGTTGGTTGACCCATCGCAGGCGGCAATCGATGAAGGCGACGCATGGCAAGCCGCACTTGATGGCATCACTCTTCTTGATGAAGTCGGCGCCGACCTTGATGTCGAACTTTTTTTCGGAGCACAATCAACACCAACGTTCTTCGGCTCTGCACTTACCAACTTCGGTGTTCGAAAACTCCTGGATGCCGTTATCGATCTTGTTCCATCGCCATCGCCTCGCCCCGATGTACAAGGTGACGTTCGTGCGCTTGACGATCCATTCTCTGGTTTCGTCTTCAAGGTTCAGGCCAACATGGATCCTTCACACCGCGATCGCATTGCTTTCTTGCGCGTGTGTTCAGGAAAGTTTGAGCGCGGCATGGTCATTACTCACGGCGTCACAGGAAAACCTTTCGCCACGAAATATGCGCACCAAGTGTTCGGATCTGAACGGGAGACCATTGACGAGGCCTACCCTGGCGACATTGTCGGACTCGTCAACGCCACCGGTGTTCGCGTCGGCGACACGTTGTGGCTTGACACAGCTGTCCAGTTCCCGCCCATCCCCAGTTTCGCGCCCGAGTATTTCTCGGTTGCTCGCGTGAAAGACACTGCTCGTTACAAGCAGTTCCGTCGCGGTATTGCCCAACTCGACGAAGAAGGCGTTGTTCAAGTTCTTCGCGATGTTGACCAAGGTGACTCCGCACCGGTTCTTGCCGCAGTGGGACCAATGCAGTTCGAGGTTGCGGTGTACCGACTGGAAAATGAATTCGGTGCGGCGGTGGAACTTTCGCCCACCAATTACAAAGTTGCTCGACGTACTGACCGTGAAAGCGCCAACTCGCTACAGGGTATGCGAGGTGTCCGGATCCTTCAGAAAGCCGACGGTACGCTCATGGCGTTGTTCGAAAGCCAGTATTGGCTCGAGCGCCTCGAGGCCGACAATCCCGATCTCGTGCTCGAACGTCTGGTCGCCGAAGGCAGCGCCGGCTAAACAGCCGGCGTTCCCCTTTTCGAATCGGGATCCGCTATGAAACATGCCAATTCCGTGCCTAGAACTCCGTGGCGAGTTTTTGCAGTGGCGGTTGTAGCAGTGGTGGTGATCGCCGGTGGCCTTCTGGTCTTTACGGGCGGATCCTCGCCGAAGAACTCTGACAACCAGGACGCGTCCTCTCATTCGCCAGCAACAAACGCGAAAGTAACAACGACAACTCGCCCTCCCTATACGGGATGGGTTGATCCGTTGTCATCGGGTGAACCGTGGGCCACCAAGACAGTCGGCTTTCTTACGTTCCGCGGTAACCCCACTCGCTCGTATTACGGAACCGGCCCCTTGCCTGTGAATCCAAAAGTCATCTGGTCGTATCCGAAGTCAGGCGGAATGTGCAGTGTTTCGACTGACGGCGCAAGCACCTCCACATGGTGTGGCGACGGATGGACTGGGCAGCCAACTGTTTTTGAGCAGTTCGGTAAGACCATTGTTTCGTTTGGTGGTTACGACTCCCAGATGCATTGGGTCGATACCGCAACTGGTGACAACGTTTATAAACCCTTTAAAACTGGCGACCTTGTTAAAGGTTCCATGACGCAAGACCCCGATGGCTATCCGCTCACCTACAAAGGTTCACGCGATAGCTACTTCCGCATTATCGCCACCGACCGTGGCGATACGCCGGTCGAACTTTGGAAGTTGTCTGCTCGCGATGGCGTTCAACCAGTGTGGAATGACGACTGGGATGGCGCGGCATTGGTCATCGATGACTATTTGTTTGAAGGGGGCGAGAACAGTTGGTTCTACATCATCAAGTTGAACCGCGGTTACGACGCCGCCGGCAAAGTCACGGTAAATCCTCAGATTGTTTTTAAAACTCCGAGCTGGGATCAAGAACTCTGGAACACCATTAGCGATCATCAGTTTTCAATTGAGAACTCCGTGGCCATCTCGGGCAACACCGTGTACTTCTCCAACTCCGCAGGACTTGTCCAAGGTTGGGACATTGGCGGACTTAAAGAAGGAAAGACACCAACGCGTGTCTTCCGCTTCTGGACCGGCGACGACACCGACGCATCAGTCACTATCGATAAAGAGGGAATGCTTTACGTTGGCTCCGAATTTGAACGTCGCAACGACCGTTCAAAACAGGTTGGTCAGATGATGAAGCTCGACCCCACGAAACCAGATAATCCGCTTGTTTGGTCACTCAATGACCAAGCCGGAGGAGGAAAATCGGGTATCTGGGCCACACCAGCGATTTACAACGGCGTTGCCTATTTCGCCACTAACGCTGGCCACGTCATTGCCGTCGATCAAAAAACTGGTGCGAAATTATGGGACAAAAACCTTGGTTCACAAACCTGGCAATCACCGGTGGTTGTGGACAACACCCTCATTCAAGGTGACTGCCAAGGGAACCTCAACGCCTACGACGTTTCGAATCCAGCCATCGATCCGCCACTTAAGTGGACAGTGAAATTAGGTGGTTGCATTGAGGCCACCCCCGCCATCTGGAAGGGTCGCATCTACGTTGCTACCCGTGGTGGCCAGTTCTACGCCATTGGCGATCAATAGCCCTCACCCTCCACCGAGGCCCACCGTGACTGCTCTGAGAGCGGCCATTGCCATGCCCCTGTGCCCGATTCCCCCACCGTTCTGAGCATCAATGGACAAAATCTGAGGTCCTCGGCCCATGTTCACTCCGTTTTCGGACCTTTGGTTCACCCCGCGACAGGCCCAATAGGACCATTTATCGATCGTTTCGGGTCCGGCGAGCGGTCCGCGGTACTGTTCGTGGCTCGCACGGGCCCGTCCCGTGCGCGTTTTTTGCTCGCCCCGAATCCTCGGGGCCCTCACCAGGATGGACCAGATGACACAGGTTCTCGCCGCCGAAGGTGGCTACCAGGCCTTCACCCTCACCAGTGCCGAGTGGGGGTGGCTCATTTTTGCTGCCGCTGTCGGCGTATTCGCTCTTCTGCTTGGGTTCGTGCTTATGCGCGGCGTACTCAAACAGGACCCGGGCACCGACAAGATGCAAGAGATCGCCGGAGCGATCCAGGAGGGCGCCAGCGCCTACCTGAAGCGCCAGTTCCGCACGATCGGCATGATCGTTGTTCCCGTGGCCATCATCGTGTTCCTCACGTCGACTGCCATTAACAAGACCCCGATTCTGAAAGCCGATGGCAAAAGCGTCATCGGTGGCACCGAAGTGATGACGTTCCTCCAGTCAGGAACTTTCCGCACCGCGGCGTTCCTGATCGGCGCGCTGTTCTCCGCCTCAATCGGCTTCTTCGGCATGTGGATCGCCGTGCGCGGCAACGTGCGCACCGCAGCCGCCGCCAAACGCAGTGATTTCAACGCCGCCCTCAAGGTGGCGTTCCGCACCGGCGGCGTTGCTGGTCTGCTTACCGCCGGCCTGGGACTTCTCGGTGCTGTGGTTATCGTCATGCTCTTTCAGAACACCTCCACATCAATCCTCATTGGCTTTGGCTTTGGTGGTTCATTGCTTGCGCTGTTCCTTCGCGTCGGTGGCGGCATCTTCACCAAGGCGGCCGATGTTGGCGCCGACCTTGTTGGCAAGGTTGAAGCGGGCATTCCTGAAGACGATCCCCGCAACCCTGCAACCATCGCCGACAACGTGGGCGACAACGTGGGCGACTGTGCCGGCATGGCCTCCGATCTGTTCGAGTCCTTCGCCGTCACCATCGTGGCCTCGATCATCCTCGGTGTCTCGGCGTTCCAAGCCATTGGCCTTGGTGTCAACAAGATCAACCTCGATGGCGTCACAATCATCGAAGGTGGCGGCATGGCAGTAAAGGGCCTCATCTTCCCACTCGCCGTTGTGGCTATTGGCCTTGTTGCATCGATGATCGGCATCTTTGTTGTGAAGGGCCGGCCCCGCGATGGCAATGACGCTCTCAAAGCAATCAACCGAGGCATTCACACCGCACAGATCATTGCCGTCATCGGTGCTGGTCTCGTTGCGTTCTTCTACATCGGCAACCCCGAGGGTTCAACAATCTCGCAGCCTGGCGCTCGTTTGTTCGGTGCGATTGTTACCGGCGTCATTCTTGGTTTTGCTGCTTCAAAGATCACGCAGTACTTCACTTCCACCAAGACCAAGCCCGTTAAGGACATTGCCAAGGCCGCACGAACTGGTCCCGCAACTACTGTCCTCGAAGGCGTTTCACTTGGTTTGGAATCTGCAGTGTGGGCGCTCATTGCCATTGCTGTTGCAATCGGTGCCGCACTGGTTCTTGGCGGCGGCAACATTGCCTTCTCGCTCTACCTTGTTGCCCTTACCGGCATCGGCATGCTTGCCACCACTGGCATCATCGTGGCCGAAGACACCTTCGGTCCGGTTGCTGACAATGCCGCGGGCATTGCCGAAATGGCCGGTGAGTTCGAAGGCGAACCGGAACGCATCATGGTTGGCCTCGACGCCGTAGGTAACACCACCAAGGCCGTCACCAAGGGCTTCGCAATTGGTTCAGCAGTCATTGCTGCCCTTGCCTTGTTCGCTTCGTATTCCGAAACCATCGCTCGGGCCACTTCCGATGTTGTTGACGTGGCCATCCGCGAACTCAACGGCACGCTTACCAGCCTTGTGACTATCAACGTTGCCGACCCCAAGACCTTCATTGGTCTGCTCATTGGTGGCTCGGTTGCGTTCCTTTTCTCATCACTGGCTATTCGTGCAGTGTCCCGCACGGCCGGAACAGTTGTTGAAGAGGTGCGTCGTCAATTCCGCGAAAAGCCCGGGATCATGGACTACACCGAGCGACCCGACTACGGGCCCGTCATCGACATCTGCACCCGTGCATCACTTCGTGAACTCGCCACTCCGGCGCTTCTCGCCGTGCTCACACCGGTCATCATCGGTTTCGGTATCGGTTATCTCGCCCTCGGCGCATTCCTTGCCGCCGCGATCGTGACCGGCCAGCTCATGGCCAACTTCCTTTCCAACTCTGGTGGCGCATGGGATAACGCCAAGAAGTACATCGAAGATGGCAATGAAGGCGGCAAAGGCTCCGAATCTCACAAGGCTGCAGTTATCGGCGACACGATTGGCGATCCATTCAAGGACACTGCCGGCCCTGCCCTTAACCCGCTTATCAAGGTGATGAACCTTGTTTCGTTGTTGGTACTTCCGGCCATCATTGCGATGCAGCACAACAACATGCGCTACGTGGTCGCCGCCGCGGCCCTGGTCGTTGTTGTCGGTGCTCTCGTGTTCTCGAAGAAGCAGGGCGGCGGTATCGAAGCACCTGCCGAGACAGTGCACGCCTAACGGAGTTACAACGCACTCACAAAAGGGTCACCCTTCGGGGTGGCCCTTTTGCATTTATGAACCGACAACCCCGTCAAAGATGACGATAAAGATTGCTCCGCCATCGGAAGCGTTGCGTACCGACACGTTGCCGGCATGATTTTTTGCAATCTGCTGAACAATCGAAAGTCCTAACCCAGAACCAGGTTTCGAGCGGGCTTCAGCAGACCGATAGAAGCGGTCGAAGACGTGCTCTTGATCGGCCGGCGCAACTCCAGGGCCATGATCTCGAACGCTAATAAACCCCGGAGCAACCTTCACCTCAACTGACGATGAGGCCTCGCTGAATTTGGTGGCATTATCGACCAAGTTATTTACCGCACGGGCCAGCTCGCGAGGGCGACCAACCATCTCCACCGATTCAGAATCCAACGTGATCTGGCGACCCGTTCGAGACCGTGCCCGCTCAACGACCCGCGCAACAATCTCATCAAGTTGCACTGTCTGCTCGGGCTCATCGGCATAGGTATCGGTGGCGAGTTGCACAAGTTCGTCGACTAACGCTCCGAGTTCACGGGATTCAGTTTGAAGATCAGAGAGGATCAACGCCTTTGTCTCGGCCGGCAGATCCTCGTAGCGCTGAAGAGTGTCGATGTTGGTACGCAAACTCGTGAGCGGTGTGCGCAGTTCATGCCCCGCATCTTGAACAAGTTGTTGCTGCTGCTCACGGGATTGGCCAAGGGCGGCAAGCATCGTTGCGAATGCCCGCGCTAAACGCCCTGATTCGTCTTTTCCGGCCGGTGGAATAGCCACGTCGAGGCGTCCCGTTGTGGCAACTTCTTCTGCCGCATTCGTTAGTTGAACAAGAGGCTTCGTTGCCTTCCGAGCAATAAGCCACCCGATAAGGGCAGCAATGAGGCTCGCCCCGATAACGATCAAAAGGAGAACCCGGCGAAGCGAGGACAGCACTCGCCCCGTTTCGCCGAAGTCGCGTGCAATAAGCACCGCGCCGCCGCGACTGATACCCACCGTCTCGACTCGCCAGGTCTGCCCATCGACTTGCACCGTCCGGATCTGTTTCCCCCGACCTGAAGCAGCAATTGAAAGATCTCGCCGATTAACGGGCAACGAACCAACGCCTACCGTGGAAACAACTGTTCCCGATGCATCAAGACATTGAAACGCGATTCCTTGCACTCCTTCGTCTTCACGCGGCGCCATAACTCCGGGGCGGCGGACTGGTTGCTGTGAACACACCGCTGCCGCTTGCCGGCCCTCGGGATCTTGGAATCGCTGCCCGTAGGAATCGAGGTACTGATCAACTTCGGCCCGTACGCGATGATCTGTAGCGACATAGGTAGTAACCGCAACCATGATCGCCACCACACCAGCAAGAACTGCCATAGCCAATGCAATGCGAGCGCGAAGTGTCATGAGGTACGAAGGCTGTAACCGACACCCCGAACGGTTTGGATGATGCGGGACTCACCGGCTTCTTCGGTTTTTCGCCGTAGGTAGCCGATGTAGACCGCAAGCGCTTTTGAATCGGGACCGAAGTCGTAACCCCAAATTTGGTCGTAGATGTTTGAATGCGACAAGACCACACCGTGATTTCTCGCCAATAAGTCAAGAAGATCGAATTCGGTTTTTGTAAGATCAAGTTCACGCGGACCTCGCCACGCCCGACGCGCCGCATCGTCGATCACTAGATCATCGACACGAACTTCGCTCACTTCACCTGTGTCATAGGTGCTTCGCCGTAACAGCGAACGAACACGGGCCAGCAACTCGTCAAGTGAAAAAGGCTTCGGAAGGTAGTCGTCGGCCCCGGCATCGAGCCCTGATACCCGATCGGAGATTTCGGTGCGGGCAGTAAGTACGAGAACCGGAAGTCGAGATCCAGCCGAGCGCAGCCGGCGACAGACCGTCAGCCCGTCCATGTTCGGCATACCGAGATCGAGCAGCAGAAGGTCGACGCCCTCTCGGCCGGCTGCGGCAAGAGCGGCCATGCCATCATTGACTGCTTCAACCTCGTATCCCTCAAGTTCAAGGGCCCGGGTAACGGACTCTCGGACCGCTCGGTCGTCTTCGGCAATCACTAATCGTGCTCCCATCTGGCCAGTCTTCCCCATCACAGTGAGAAATTGGTAAGGCAACCACGTGGTTTTCTCATCAGATCCTTACCGTGAGTGGCCAAGATGACACGAGAAATACTCCCCGCCGCGCCTCAACTCTCTGTCCACCACACAACCGGGCGCCTGAATCGGCATGCGCGTCAGCCGACTGGGTTTGTACCACTCTCTGTCCGCTCTCTGTCCACCACACAACCGGGCGCCTGAATCGGCGCTACCGGTTCCGCCATCTAAGGTCTTCTCTCATGACTTTCCCCCAGTCCAAATCAACACGTACAGCCTCAAGAATCCTGCTGGCCAGCACTTTTGCGCTTGTCTTGGCCCTCGCTCCAGTTCTCACTGCGTGCGGCAAGAGCAGCGATTCAAAGGACGCGAATTCAAGTTCAACCACGCTTCCCGATGCGAAAACTCGCAAGCTCAGTGACGTCACAATTAAGGGTGACTTCGGTTCGAAGCCTGAGGTCAGGTTTGATGCCGCGTTTATTGGCGACAGCGAAGAAAGCGCGGTGATCATCAGCGGCACTGGACCGGAAATCAAAGATGGTCAGCGCATCGAAACCGACTACGTCGCGATAAGTGGCAATGACGGAGCCGATCTTGACACCACCTATGGTGCCGCAAAGACAAACATTGTTCTTGACAAGACGACACTTCTCGCCGCCGTTTACGACGCAATTGTGGGCAAAAACGTGGGCAGCCGTATTGCATTGACCGCAAACATGATTGAGCAAAGCGGAATGTGGGTCATCTTCGTCTTTGACATCACCGGCGCCATCGATATCCCCACCTCCGCATCAGGCACTCCGGTCACACCACCCGCAGGATTGCCAACCGTTATTGTTGAAAACGGAGTGCCAACAATTCAACTTCCCGTCGGCGCAGCGCCAACCACTCAGGTCACCCAAGTTCTCATTAAGGGCAACGGTCCTGAGATCACCGCCGGCCAAACCATCACCATGCAGTACACCGGCATGATCTGGTCCACCGGCAAAGTGTTCGACAGTTCATGGGGCAGTGCACCGGTTGATTTCCCCATCGGGCAAGGTTCAGTTATTGCTGGGTTCGATAGCGGCCTCGTTGGTCAGACAGTTGGCTCACGCGTGCTGCTTATCATCCCGCCCGATCAGGGCTATGGCGCTGAGGGAAACGCTCAAGCCGGCATTAGCGGCACCGATACCTTGGTGTTCATTGTCGATCTTTTGCTTGTTTCCTAAATCGGCGGAACCCCCTAGCAGGGAGCAATTTCTTGGCCGCTCTGCCGCTGCGCACCGATCAACCTCGGCGTCGGCCAAAATGAACAAGTGACATTGGAGATGCCGGGGGGGACTGGCAAGCGAAGCCGAGACGACAGGTTTGTCGGGACGTTCCGGCTTCACTCATCTCCGTGCCCTCGATGGGCTCCGCGGTATAGCCGTTGCATTCGTTGTGCTGTACCACTTCGCCCCCAATCTTCTTCCCGCGGGATTTATCGGCGTCGACGTGTTCTTTGTTCTCTCAGGATTCCTCATTGCGTCACTGGCATTGGCCGAAACCGATACCAAAAAATCATTTGGCGTTCGGGCGTTCTATGGAAGGCGAGCGCGCCGACTGTTGCCCGCTGCTCTTGCCGCCATTGTTGGCATCATCCTGCTTGCTGTCATTTTGGAACCCAACCATGCCCGCGCGGGACTTCGCGGCGACTCGATTGCGGCCTTGTTCTACGTCTCCAACTGGTGGACTATCGCGCAAGGAAACTCCTACCAAACTGCATTCGGCACCGAATCACCGTTCAATCATTTCTGGTCACTCGCTGTTGAAGAACAGTTTTATTTAGTTTTCCCGTTCCTTCTTGTTGGCCTCATCGGGGCGCTGCGAAAGTTCCGACGCAGCGAGCACCTCGCCACCGCACTTCTCATCGGAGCAGTTGTACTGGGCGTAGCCTCCGCCGTGCTCATGTCGATGCTCTACCGACCTGCTCACGATCCTTCCCGCGTGTACCTCGGATCCGATACTCGTGCGTTTGCCATCCTCGCCGGCGTCGCCGCTGCGTGTTTTTTTGCGAAATGGCCCCATGTGCTCCGAGGACAACTCGTTCGCATTGGACTGATTTCTCTTTCTTGCGTCGGAGGAGCCTTTCTCTTATGGGTTGCCATCACCGCGAATTTTCGCGATGAGTGGCTCTACCGCGGTGGCTTTGTTGCTGTTGCTCTTGCTGTCGTTGCACTGATACTGGCCTCGGCCAGCGGCGGATCTCCACTCGATAGAGCATTTCATTCGCGCCTATTAGGAACACTCGGACTCGTTTCCTACGGCTTGTACTTGTGGCATTGGCCAATCAAAGTTTTTGTTGATGAACAACGAACCGGATTAAGCGGGGTTTCCCTGTTCGCTGTTCGTTGCGCACTGGCTGCTGCGGCAACAGCTTTGTCATTCTGGTTTATCGAACGACCGTTTCGACACCGACGCGGCGTCGACGCACAACCTTCTCGCTTCACTTCATCCTCGTTACGAATTGCAGGAACACTGACGGCAATTGTTGTTGTTCTTTTCGCTGTGGTTTGGTTTCTCGCCGCACCTCAACCAACCGTCATTACCGGACAATCCAATGCCGATGCGCCCATACTTGGCCCCGATCAAAATGCTGGTGCAGGCCTTAGCGTTCCTCTACCAATCAAAATTCTGTGGGAAGGCGATTCAATCGGTTGGACACTTGGTGGAGGCGAACTTCATTTCCCCCAAGAACCCAACTACGACACTCCCTTCGATCCAACCGAGATTGTCATTTGGAATAAGGCCACCTATGCGTGTCCATTGATGGAACTTCCCGCCCGAAGTTTCGGGTCAATCATCACGACGAGCCGCGATTGTGTGAACTGGGCCGATAAGTGGCGGGCGAATGCTGCGGCGTTTCCGGCCGACGCATTGTCGTGGACTGGTTCGCTCTTTGACACCTACGACGTGCAACTCAACGGCAATTGGGTGCCGTTTAACTCGCCCTAATGGATCAGCCTCTATACCGCCAAACTTGAAAAAGCATTGGAGGTTGCTCGTGAACTTCATTTGCCACTGATACTTCTCGGACAACCCACCCCCAAGGCATATCCCAACGAAAAAACAAACGAGACACTGCTGCCAAAGAATGTGTGGAAATTTGAAGTGCTCCGCACCATTCAACAGACCTGGGCAGGTTCTCATCCTGATGAGGTCGCCTTTGTGGATCTCAACGCGTTGCTCTGCCCGGGAAATGTCTGTCCCGAGAAAGTCGCCGACGGCATTGTCCTGCGATCCGATGGCCTGCATTTCAACCCCGCCTCGGCCAAAGCAATCGGTCCCGCAATGGCCATAGCAATCACCGATGCCTTCATTCGCCTATGGACAGGCCCTGCCCGCTTCGCCTCGGGTCCGAATTCCTAACCGAGCCCGCTGATCTCCTAGGATGTCCTGCTCCCGGTCCAACCGGTCACGGGGCTGTAGCTCAGTTGGCTAGAGCACCTGCTTTGCAAGCAGGGGGTCGTGGGTTCGATTCCCATCAGCTCCACTCATTCGCCCGGATCCCACCAACCAGTTGGGGTCCGGAAGGAAAGCGGTTCATGGGCATTAGCGGGGAGTGCGCGACCGGTGGCCACAGTCCGAAGGCACCGAGACAGTCGGGGAACACAACGGCCCGGGCGGAAAACCGTCCGGGCCGTTAGCGATTTCCTCAACTATGACGGAGTTACTTAGCGGTCACCGTGACGGTAAATACAACAGGCGTACCTATGCCACTGGTTGAACCATGGAATGAGACCGCAACCTTTGCCACACCGACAGACAGCGCTTTGCCGCCCGCGTTATAGGTGGTGCCACCTTCGGTACGACCAATGGAATCCACCGCCAACACCTTGGTGTTGTCGCTCACGGCGACAAACGTCCCTCCCGATTGCGGGATACCCATATCGAACGTGACCACGGTTCCAACTGTCACCGAAGCGGTGTTGTTCGTAGACGAAAGAACGACGGGGGGAAGCACATTGCCTCCAATTGGCCCAACAGTGGTAGTTGTGGAATCTGAGGACTTCTTATCGCTACTGCAACCTGCGATGAGAAGCACAGCGGCCACAGCTGCGGCTGCACCGATGGCAAGAATACGGCGACTGGACATGGGGATCCTCCCGGTAGATGAACAACTGAGACCTTACGCCTCACCGCCATCAGCAGCTCGTCACTAGTAGGTTTTCGTCATGGCAACCATTAAATCAGCGTCCCCTTCCCCACAATTGGGCCTTCTCGGCCGCATTGGTCGAGGGGCGAGCCGACACCACCGATGGGTTGCGGTTGCATGGCTACTCATCATCATCCTCGGTGGCTATTTCAATGCGGCCACCAATAAGACCTCCGACAACTTCTCTATTCCTGGCACCGACTCTCAGGATGCCTACGACACGTTGCAGAAATCGTTCTCTTCGCAGAACAACGCCACCGCCACACTCGTATTTTACCTACCCGATGGTCAACAACTCACCTCAGCAACAAACGCTTCTGCAGTTCAGTCGGTTATCACTGCCGTCGGCAAAATTTCTGGAGTTGCCCAAGTTCCTAATCCAATAACTTCCGATGCCCCCACGTTGCTAAAGCAATGGTCCGGAACACTGCCGGCGGACGAACAACAGGCAGCACTTTCAATTGCCGACAACCTTCCGCCATCCATTTCAGCGAACGGGCAAGTCGCCTACGCGAATGTCACCTACAACTCGTCACTTCCCGATCTACTGGGCCAGTACAAGGTCAAGAGCGATGTTGCCGCAATTGGATACGACAATCCCTATAGCCAGTTGCAGAACGCCGTGAACTCCGTTCAAACCGGCGAGGTCTCTGTAGCAATCGGCGGACCCATTGCCGACACCTACAACAACCCTGTTTCGTGGTGGGCCAATCACTCCGACGAGGTTGGACTTGGCCTCGGCGCAATCCTGCTTCTGCTGGCATTTGGTTCCGTATGGGGAATGGCCATACCAATTGCCACCGCACTGTTTGGTGCAGTCACCGCTGGCGGCTTTGTTCTTCTTCTGGCCAACTACGTCACGGTGTCGTCAGCAGCACCAGCCGTCACACTCATGATTTCCATCGGCGTAGGGCTCGACTATTCGTTGCTCATCGTCACTCGTTATCGACAGTTCATTTCCGAAGGTCGGGATCCGCACGAATCAGCAGGTCTTGCCCTTGCAACTGCCGGCAAGGCCGTGTTGTTTGCTGGCACCACCGTATGCATTGCCCTGCTTGGCTTGCTCGTTGTTCCTGTCCCGCTTGTGCAAACACTCGGTGTCGCCGCATCCATTGGTGTCGCCGTCATGGTCATTGCCGCCATAACACTGCTCCCATGTCTTCTTGGCTTTGCTGGCAACAAGATCGACCGCGTGCGCCTTCCCTGGAAGAAAAACGAAAAGAGCGTTGACCCCGAAGAGTCATTCTGGGGTCGCTTCGCGGCCCGCATGGCTCGTCGCCCTCGCTTATCGCTTATTACCGGTGTTCTCTTCCTGACCGTTGTTGCGTGGCCATTCCTCAGCATCGATTTCGGTATGCCCGACGACTCCACACTTGATCCATCACTTTCCCAGAAGATCGCGTTTGAACAAATGACCAACGCGTTCGGTCCGGGCGTCAACGGTCCTCTCCTTGTTGCCGTCACGCTTCCAACCGCCGAGCCAATCGAGCAGGCCTTCGCCACCACGCTTGCCCCCATTAATAAAGTGCTCGGCGCTTTCCAACCGGCGGGAACCGTCACTGATATTCAGTATTCAATTGGACCAATTCCCAACAATGCGCAAGGTACCGACGCCGTGATTTACCAGATCATTCCGCGGTCGGGGCCCGATTCATCGGAAACTCGAGCACTGGTAACGCAACTTCGCTCGTCATTGAAGTCGGCGACCGATGGCACTGGCATGGAAGCCAACGTCGGTGGAGCCACTGCCACCTTGATCGATCTCAGCAACCGCGTCACCACTGCACTGCCGTGGGTGATCGGCCTCGTCGTTCTTGGATCACTCATCTTGCTCACACTGGTGTTCCGCTCCATTCTTGTGCCCATTAAAGCGGCACTGCTTAATCTCATTTCGATTGGAGCGGCCTATGGGGTGGTCGTTGCCGTCTTCCAATGGGGATGGGCAAAAGACGCCGTAGGTCTGTACACAACCGTTCCCATTGTTGCGTTCGTCCCGCTCATCATGTTCGTGATTCTCTTTGGTCTTTCAATGGATTACGAAGTGTTCTTGATGTCACGCATCAAAGAGGAATGGGACATCACGAACGACCCGCGACAATCGGTGATTTTGGGTGTTGCCAACACCGCTCGGGTTATCACCACCGCGGCGCTCATCATGATCGCCGTCTTTGCCTCATTCGTGGCCAACGCGAATCCCACCGTGAAACTCATCGGCTTTGGTATGGCGGTAGCGGTATTGCTGGATTCCACCATTGTTCGAATGGTGTTGGTGCCGTCCATCATGGAACTTCTCGGTAAGGCCGCCTGGTGGTTTCCTAAGTGGCTCAATTGGTTACCAACCATCAATGTCGAAGGCCAAACAGAATTACTGCAAGCAGATGAACCTGCGAACGAACCCGCCGAGAAATAGACACTGTCAATGTAAAAGGCCCACCGGTTTAATGGTGGGCCTTTTACATTTCGACCTGCAGAATTAGTGAAGGATCACACCACGGATGTTCTTGCCATCGCGCATGTCCTGGTAACCCTCGTTGATCTGATCGAGGGTGTAGGTGCGAGTAATCATTCCGTCCAGATCAAATTGACCTTTTCGGTACAACTCGGCCAAACGGGGAATATCGGAACGTGGATTAGCGGATCCGAACAACGAACCAACAACCTGCTTTTCCGAAAGCGTGAGATCGATCATTGGGATGTTGTTGCTTGCTTCCGTCCACGGATGAATATTGGTAACAACCACGCGGCCACGCTTTGAGGTGATACCCATAATTGAGGCCATCATGTCGCCGCTGCCAACACCCATGGTGCAAATGACCTTGTTGCACATACGGCCCCAGGTCTCGCTCTGAATAAGTTCGAATGCTTCTTCAACCGAGCTTGCAGTGTGAGTGGCACCAAACTTCTGCGCCATCTCACGTTTGAACTCCACTGGGTCGATCGCGAAAATTCTTTCCGCTCCGGCGAGCTTTGCGCCCTGAACTGCTGCCGACCCAAGACCACCAACACCAATGACGGCAACATTGTCCCCGGGCTTTACTTCAGCGGCGTAAACAGCTGATCCCCAACCAGTAGTTGCGCCACAACCGAGGAGCACCACTTTGTCGAGGGGAAGATCGGGGAGCACCTTGACTGCCGACCACTCGTGCACCACCGAGTGGGTAGCGAACGTGCCAAGACCAGCCATAACCAGCGCATCACGGTTATTACCGTCTTTATCTTTCACGTGAATTCGCGAGGTTCCGTCGAGCATGTAGCCACCCATCACCTGCGCGCCGTTATCGCATAAATTGGAATGGCCGTCGGCACACGAGGGGCACTTTCCGCAGACAGCAACAAACGAGAACACAACGTGATCGCCAATTTGGAAGTCGTTTACGTCGGGGCCAACTGCTTCAACAACGCCCGCACCTTCGTGGCCGGCTATCCACGGGTATCCGCCGTGAGGCATATCACCGGTGAGGAAGTGCTCATCGGAATGGCAAAGGCCTGATGCCACATTGCGAACAAGAAGTTCCGAACCCTTGGGTTCATCGATCTCAATATCTTCAACCGACCACTGAGTGTCGCCTTCGTTCCACAACATTGCTGCTCTGGCTTTCATTACCCCTCCTCGGTGAACCGGTAATTCCGGCACAATTGTTCAACAATAGGTGAGCCCGGCTTCGAACTACTCCGGACTCGAGCGATACGACCAACTTGATTGCGGCGCCAACGATCAGCTGGGTCGGCGAACCGTGAGCGACTGGCAATTGTCGTGCATGATCAATTGCTGCTCATCAGCAGTGAACCCCGCTTGTGTGAGGTCCTCGATAAAGGTAAACGGATCGGCCATTCCTTCGGTATGTGGCCAATCAGAACCCAGCATGAGTCTGTCGGCCCCCAACACGCTACGAAGTTGATCGAGATCATCTTCATAGAACGGCGACACCCAAACGTTTTGCTTGAACTGTTCCACTGGGTTGTTCGTGAACATCGACGGATTCTGTCTGTAAATCTTGCCCAGACGCTTCAGTAACGGTCGCACCCAGTTGGCCCCAGTTTCAACAGTGGCAAAGCGGATGTTGGGGAACTTGTCCATAAGGCCGTGAAGGATGAGCGCGGCAAACGTGTCTGCTACTGCATCGGGCGAAAGCGCAGCACGCAATGGCTCAAACTTATGCGCTTCCATTTCCGACTTTTCGCCCCACATCGTGACGAGGTCGTGATAGGCGTTGGCCCCGCCGTGATACACAACCGCGACACCAGATTCTTGAACACGAGCCCAAAACGGATAAAAGCGCGGATCGGCCGGCGACTTCAGACCCTCGTCGGTTCGCACTGGCCCCGTGCCCAAAAGAACCAGGCGGGCATCGCGTTCGAGGGCCCACTCCAATTGGGAAACGGCATTGTCAACATCTGACAACACAATGTACGGAGTGGAGAAGATGGTTTCTTTGTAGGCAAAGCCCCAGTCTTCATCGAGCCACTTGTTAAACGCCCGAAACGCGGCTTGCGCGGCAGGTACATCGTCTTTCAGTGCATTCTCCATACCAACCGCGAGGGTCGGGAAGAACAAGGCTCCTTCGATGTTCATGTCCTGCATAACCTTGTAACGAATATCGCGGTCTCGATACGCCGGATCACATGGTTCAAGATCGCCGAAAAGATCCTTCACGCTGTCGCCCTTTAGATTTCTCCCCCGGAAGTACTGCTCGAGACTTCCTGGCGCCGAGAGCATGTCGAAGGTGGGGTTGGGAATAAAGCGATTGAGCTTGCCGCCAACAAGCAACACCTGCCTACCGTTCAGCTCGGTCCACTGCATACAGCGACGCTTGAATTCTGGTTCGATGTAGCGAGTGAACGAATCCATTGCTTCGTAATAGTGATTGTCCGCATCGAACACTTTGTCGATTGTCATGGTTCCCCCTCAATCTTTGGCATCCCCCGATGCCCAAACCCCGACGACATCGGGATGTGTGCTCTACGGTAGCCAATCGGATCTTCTTCGTACTCATCGACCGACACCAAGGACTCCAGTGACGACTCCGACAAATCTTCTCAGTGCTCCGCCGACCGACGAAATCGCCGATCTTTCCCCCGTCTGGCTTTCACAAGCCCTTCAACACATCGGGGCCGGAGCCGTCACCGCGGTTCTTCCCACCCGTGTCGGAACGGGCCAAATGGGTACCAGTTGGCAACTTGAGCTCACATGGGCCGAGCCGGAATTGGCCCACGCGGCAGGAGCACCAACCTCTCTCGTGGCAAAGATGGCCGGCGGCGACCCCGCCACCCGCACGCTTATCTCTGACGGCTACCGGAACGAATTCGTTTGGTACACCGGCGTGTCAATCACAACGACAATCGAAACTCCACACTGCTGGTACGCCACAATCACCGAGGACAACACGGTGTTCGTTCTGCTCCTCGACGATCTTTCTCCTGCCCTTCCCGGCGTTCAGGCCCAGGGAGTCACGATCGAACAAGCACATATCTCGGCCCGCAACTTGGCCGGGCTCCACGGTCCCCGTTGGCGCGACGATTCGCTCCTTTCCGTTCCTGCCCTTTCTTTAGCAACTCCTGAGGGCGCCCAATTCCACGAACAAATCTTCGCCGGAGCAGTACCAACGTTTATCGAGCGGTTCCGACCGTGGATCAGCGATGACGATATTGCCGTGATGAACGACCTCACCTTGTGGATCGGCGAATGGCTTGTTGCCGGCCAAGACCGATTCACGCTCATTCACGGCGACTATCGACCCGACAATCTCATGTTCTTCCCCGATGGCACAACTGTTTCAACTCTCGACTGGCAAACACTCGGACTTGGGTTCGGCGGACGCGACTTGGGTTACTTCCTCGCCACCAGTCTTGATTCTGATGAGCGACGCACCCATGAGCGAGACATCGTCACCACGTACTACGAGGCGCTCAAAGAGCACAGCGTTGTTGATTTCTCATTCGATCAATGCTTCGTCGATTACCGACTCGGCATGGTTCAAGGCCCTCTCATCACCATCTTGGGTGCGGTGTACGCGACAGCCGTACCATCCGATGAATCCAACGCAATGTTCAGTGCGATGATCACAAGAAGTTGTGCCGCCATTCGCGAACACAACCCACAATCGCTTCTCTAGATCATTTCATTGGTGAACGCTGGAGGGCGGCCCGCAGGCCGCCCTCCATACAAAAAACTGCGATCAGATTACGCCTGCAGGAAGTTGATCCCTGTCGGAGCGATCTGGAATACCTCTGATGCAAAGCGGCCGCCAAGTTTGGTGGCATCCCACTTCTTGCTGTCATTGGTGATGGTGACCTTCTCGCGCCATCCCTGCATCCAAATGATCTTGTCGTAGAGCGAACGAATGACCTGCCCATTGACATAGCCGGCCTGATCGCTGGCCAACCATGCAACCAGCGGCGAGGAGTTGGACGGATCCATCGGATGGAAATCACCCTCGGCAATAGTGTCGGGTTCGAATGCTTCACCAGCACCAGGCATGGTGGCAGTGATGCGAGTGAGACCGGCCGGACCAACGCAGTTCACTGTGGCGCCGATGCTGGCCAACTCGAGTGCCAGCGTAAGGGTGAGGCCAGCAATAGCCATCTTGGCAACGGCGTAGTTGGACTGACCAAAGTTTCCACCAAGACCGGCACCTGAAGTGGTGTTGATGATGCGTCCTGCTCGCGGTGTGCCCGCCTTCGATTGTTCGCGGAAGTACTTTGCCGCGAAATGTGAAGTGGACCAACTGCCACGAAGGTGAACGGCCATGACCGCATCCCAGTCTTCGACTGACATGTTCCAGATTGCGGCGTCGCGGACGATGCCGGCGTTGTTCACAACGATGTCAAGACCACCAAAGACGTCGATAGCCTGCGCAACCATTTCGCCACAATCGTCATGACTGGTGACGTTGCCGTAGTTCGAAACCGCAACACCACCGCGCTCTTCAATAAGCGCAACGGTTTCGTCGGCGGCGCGGCCAGAGCCTTCACCACTGACGCTTCCGCCAAGATCGTTCACGACGACCTTGGCGCCGTGCTTGGCCAGTTCGAGTGCGTGGCCGCGGCCAATGCCGTGACCTGAACCGGTAACGATGGCAATTTTGCCGTCAAGCATGCCCATGAGTGCCGTTCCTTCTCTAGTCGATCATCTCGCCATCCGGGTTAGATAGCGCTTCCCTCAGGACTCCCCCGGGACCATGTCCACGCGGTTTCTGAGGCCCTGATTTTCTAGCAGCACAGAGGGTGTCGGCCCGAATACGAGGCTCAGTTTGGCGGTGCCCCTCCCCGATCGGGGGCTGCGTCGATGAGATCGGTGAGTCGCCCAAGCGCTAAGGCAAGTTGCTGACGTTCAGATCCGGTGACACCAAGCGAATCCTCCCAAACATGAAGGTTGGCATTCACTCGCTGGGCCAGCTCGATTCCGGTTTCGGTGGCTTCAACTACCACGCGCCTCCGATCGGTGGGATCGGGAAGTCGAAGAAGAAGACCGGCCGATTCGAGCCGGTCGAGGGCCAGCGACATTCCCCCCGTGGTGCGTCCGAGCACTTCGCAGATTGCCGTTGGGGCGCTGCGATGGTCGGGGGAACGGCGCACCACGCCCAGCACTAAATAGTCAGCCACCGAAATGTTTAAGGCACCCGTGATTTCGTTGAGGATTCGGTCGACCGCAACATTGAGTCGTACGACGTGCCCCAACAAACCATCGGTTCCTGAAAGTCCTTCCTCCACTAGGGCTTCACGCCAAACCGATCAAGCCCATAGGCATGCACCGCATTTGAGCGAAGCACCATTCGACATTCTTCTGCGTTCATATTCGCGGCCGTGAATAACTCGTGGGCGATCTTGCGTGAATGCGGGAACGTGCCATCGGAGTGCGGATAGTCGGTCTCCCACAAAATATGATCGGTTCCGACCGCATCGCGATTGATAAGACCGTGCAGATCATCGAAGATGCACCCGTACACACGACCGTGCACCTGTGAACTCGGCAGTGTCTTCACATGGTCGACATCGGCGCGACCATCGCGCCACACCGCGTCCATGCGCTCAAGTTGGAACGGCATCCATCCCACTTGGCTTTCCGCATAGACCACCGTCAGTGCAGGGAACCGTTCAAGCGAACCGGAGAACACCCAATCGCACAATGAACCCTGCGCATTTTGCGCGTACATCGACATCGAGGTTGCGAGTGGAGCGTCATCGGAGGTTGTAGGCATTGACGAGGAGGAACCGATATGCATTGACACAACGGTGTTGGATTCTTGACAAGCCTCCCAAAGAACATCCCATTCGCCCGTGTACATCGATGGGACACCAAGCTTCCAAGGGTTCTCGCTAAACGCTATGGCGTAACTCCCCTTTGCCGCGCATCGGCGAACTTCTTCGGCGGCAAGTTTTGGATCCCATAACGGGACGAGTGTGAGCGGAATAAGTCGACCGCGTGCTTCTCCACCACACCAGTCGTCGATCATCCAATCGTTGTAAATACGAAGACACGTAAGTGCGAGTTCTTTATCGGCTCGTTCAAGGAAGCCTTGACCGGCAAAACGCGGGAAAATATTTGGATAGTTGATGGCGGTGTCGCAGTGATTCAGTTCCATGTCGGCAAGACGAGCGGTCTTGTCCCAGGTGCCGTCGCGGAAGTCTTCATAAACCGCAGGAATGTTGCGTTGCTCTTCGCGTGGAATACCTGCCGGTGCATGCAGCAATCCTGTGGGCATGACGAGATCCTCGAACAGCCACACATCGCACCAACCGCCATCTTCAGCGTTGCGTTCAAAGCCATAGTGCCCGCCGGAAAATGAAAGCTTTACCTTTTCGCGTACAACCCGAGGACCTCGTTCACGCAACGACGGTGGCAGTTGTTGCTGCCAAAGTTCTTTAGGTTCCATCACGTGATCGTCCACCGAGATCATGTTGGGAAGTTCGTTCTCGGCGGGGGTCACGTTCGGTGTCGTGGCGGCCTTTTGGTTTGGGGTCATGAGGATCGCTCCTGCGTTCCGGGACCCTCCCATATTACTTTGCTAAAAGTTACTTTGTCAAGAGGTACTTTTAAGGAGATCGCAGCTGGCTTTCAATCCAAGCCGAGAAGAAATTCGCGACCGATTCTTGGCCACTTGCCCGTAGACCACCGCCGCGACATCCCGAATGCCCGGCAACACCATGACATCGCAGGCCACCACCCCGACCGGGCCACACCAACCAAGCAGGGCGGCAACGGCAGGAACCCCTTCGAAGGTGTCGGTCGGAGTCTGAACAATGATGGCCTGGTCAGCTCTGGCCATGAGAAGCGGATCGGTCAACTCATGATTGGGCTTGAACTGCACCGACCAATGGGCGTGTGGTCGCAGCAGGCGCACCACCGAGCCGCACAGTCCGCAGTCCTCGTCAAACCACACCACAATTGGCTGGCGCGAGGCCGTTAACCGCCGATCAATTCGATCGGCCAAGACAACAATTGGCTCAGTCAGTCGAAGGGCCACTGAAGAAAATGCCATAACCACAGGATACTTCCAAAGGGATCGAAAAGAATCACCGGCAATTCGCCCTCCAATTGTGATTTGATAGCCACAACCGCGGGGGAATAATTGGAACTGGCGCAGCTTCTCTATGACGTTCTCGGTGGCTCTTTACCACTACGACTCGAACTGTACGACGGCAGCGTTGCCGGACCAATCGATGGCGCGGCGATCATCAGAATTCACTCACAAAGAGGGCTCGCTCGATTTCTTTCCCGCCCCGGGGAACTTGGCATCGTCCGCGCCTACGTCTCTGGCGACCTTGACATCGACGGAGATATTTACGAGCTGCTGATCTCTGCATCGTCAATTGATAGTGGGTTACACACCATTAACAAACTTGCCGCGTTCCGTCTCCTGCGCGAGACCGGAATCGGTGTGTTGCGATCGCCACCTGCGCCCCCCGAAGAAACTCACCTTGCCGGCGGACTTCACACCCGAGGACGCGATCGGGCAGCAATTTCTCATCATTACAACGTCTCAAACGAATTCTACCGAATGATCCTGGGACCATCGATGAGCTATTCGTGTGCAGTGTGGTCGGAGACCACGGAAACTCTTGAGGTCGCTCAAACCGCGAAGGTCGATCTTGTATGTCGCAAACTTGGCCTTCAACCCGGGATGCGATTGCTTGATGTCGGATGCGGCTGGGGAACCATGGCCCTACATGCCGCCGCCAACTATGGAGTTGAGGTTGTAGGGATCACCCTGTCCACTGAACAAGCGGACCTCGCGAGGGAACGGGTAGAACAGGCAAGGCTTAGCGGCAAAATTGAGATCCGCCTTCAGGACTATCGAGATGTCGCTGACGGTCCGTTTGACGCAATTAGTTCCATAGGGATGTTTGAGCATGTCGGTCGTAAACGAATGGAGGAATATGTCAGGAACCTTCATGGCCTCTTGGCTCCCAAAGGACGCTTACTCAATCACGCGATCGGACGGCCGGGTTATCCACAAGGCGATTCCGCAATCGGGCGTGCTCGCTCATTCGGACGCCGTCTCGCCACTGCTACCGGTTCTCGGATCACGTCAAAAATTGATAGCCAACTTATTGATCGCTACGTGTTCCCTGACGGCGAATTACATGAAGTCGGAGTATTGATTTCAATGTTGCAAGAAAACGGCTTTGAAGTTCGTCATCTTGAATCGTTGCGTGAGCACTACGACCTCACACTTCGCTGCTGGGTTCACAACCTTGAACAGAACTGGAAGAGCGCAGTCGCTGAAGTTGGCGAGGGCAGAGCCCGAGTATGGAAGTTGTATATGGCCGCATCGGCGGTGAATTTCCGTCTCGGCGGTGTCACCGTGCAACAGGTGCTTGCGGTGAAACCCGAAAAAGGTGACTCTGGCGTGCCACTGCGTCTTGCATTCTGAGGTAGCTCAGCACTAGAAACCAGCGCGCACCTTAGGGCCAGCGAGTAGAAACCCACTATGGATTTTCACTTATCGCTTCGCACCAACGGCAATCTCCTTAGCGCAGCAGCACGTTCAGCTGGTGTAGATGCGCCGGTTGAACATTGCCCGGGCTGGAGTGTTGGCCGCCTTGTGGGGCACACCGCGAAGGTCATGCAGCGAACTGAACTGTGCGTTCGTAACGGTCTTACCGAAGCACCGGCCGATGATCTGTTCACCAAACTTCCCAGAGAGGAAGCAGTGTTCGATGCCTACGACGAGATCCTTGATCAACTGGCCGACACGCTGGCCAGCGCCGACCCCGAGGCACGCTGTTGGAACTTCACCGGAACCAATTCTGTCAACGCTTTCTGGTCCCGGCGAATGGCTCACGAAGTTGAAATTCATCGCTGGGATGCACAGCACGCTGCCGGCGAAAACGAAACCGGTTTTGATCACGATGCCGCGGTTGATGGCATTGATGAACTGCTTTTCGTCCTCATGCCGATGCGTTCGGCGCAAATGAATCCAAAACTCTCGGCATCATTTCATTTGCATTGCACCGACACTCCTGGCGAGTGGCTCACCACGTTCGTCAACGGCAAGGCCAACACTGTTAGCGAACACGCCAAAGGCGACATCGCGGTAAGGGGACCTGCATCATCGCTGTATTTGTGGGCCTGGAATCGCCAGCCTGCTCGCAGTGAAGGCATCGAAGTGATCGGCAACGATGCCCTGTTAGAAGACTGGACCACGATCGTTCCCTGAATTTCAGGTACGTGCTTAACGAAAGAACGACCACCAAAGGCTGAACGACACCGCAAACGCACTTACCAACAGACCTCCGATGAGGATCGGTTTCGAAATCTTTCCTTCGACATCTGAAGGAATCCGATCACGCACCCGATCAAGAAGCCGCCGGGCGAAAGGCACATCTGATGCAAGCAACGCTAAGCCTGCCGCGATAGTGAGCATGCCGGGACCGGGCAACGCAAGCATCAACAAACCGGCGATAAGAACTACGAAACCAAGGGCGACCCGAGCAATACGCAACAGGATGTGACGTTTTGCTTCGGCAATCGTTTCCTCACGACGACCAGTTGCAAGTTCCGCTTCAATTGCGGCCTGTTCAAGTTCGCCAAGCACTTCTTCAAATCGGGACTCGTGCGGAGATTGTTCAGACATTGGACATATCTATCTGTTTACTTTCTCGGCGCAACTCTTGCGGTCCGGCCACTACTCGGAGCACGGCTTTCCAAACTTCGACCGCTACAAGCAAGACAAGGGCAGGGAGGAAACAGATAAGCCATTGCTCAAACGACAACTTTTGCGTATCGAAAAGACTCATAAATATCGACACTTCGGTGATGAGCAACTGCGCCACAACGACAAAGCCCACCGACAGCCAAAGCGCTTTATTGGTGAACGTGTGCCTTGAAAAAACTGAGCGAGTTTGCGAGCGAACGTTGAAAACATTTACGACCTGGCAGAGAACAAAAGCTGTGAATGCCATCGTCATTGCCACAGTTGGATGTTCCGAGTTCGCAAGATTTGGGTAGTAATGGTTTATGGCGAGGACGTACAGCAAAAGTACGCCCGCGGCACTAATCCCGCCTTGAAACACTGCGGTACCAATTCTTCGACGATCAAGGATCGCCGCTCCGTGTTTCACGGGTTTGCGCGACATCAGCGATGGATCGGACTCATCGATACCAAGTGATACTGCTGTGGGACCGTCGGCAATCAAGTTGACCCAGAGCACTTGCAACGGGGTGAAGGGCGAGGGCTGACCAAGGATTGAAGCACCGAGAATTGTTCCAATGGCACCAAATGCTGTCGCCACCTGGAACGAAATGAACTTCAAAATGTTGTCGTAGACCGCCCGACCACGACGCACGGCCGAAATGATAGAGGAGAAGTTGTCGTCGGTAAGCACCATATCGGCAGCTTCTTTTGTGACCTCAGTGCCAGTGATGCCCATAGCGACACCGATATCGGCTCGCCGAAGCGCGGCGGCATCATTCACCCCATCGCCAGTCATGGCCACGATCTGATTTGTACGTCGCAATGCTTCAACTACTCGCACCTTGTGATCCGGAGACACACGGGCACACACAGCTATGGACGAGATGCGCTCATCAAGTTCGGAATCGGACATTGCCGAGAGTTGTACGCCAGTGACTACCTCACCTTCGATACCAAGTTGGTTGGCAATAGCGCCGGCAGTAACCGCATGATCGCCAGTGATCATTTTCACCGAGATACCAGCACGGTGACACTGTGCGATGGCATCACGGACTTCCATACGCGGTGGATCAACGATTCCAACCAACATTTCGAGTCGAAGCTCGGAAAGGAATGCGTTTGGATCGTTTATCGTTCCATCAGCATTGAACATTTGTCCGAACGGAACGACACGGGTTGCCAGTGCCAGAACCCGAAGTCCTTGAGACGCGAGTGCATCGTTATCGGCATGGCGAGCGATCTGAGCATTTGCATCAAGTTCAGCAGTGCCGCCTTCGGAATCTGCATACGAAGCACATTTTGCAATGACGACATCGGGTGCTCCCTTTAGACAGACAAGAACATCGCTATCGGTTTTGTCGGGATCCACCCTATGAAATGTCGCCATGAACTTTGTCGCCGAATCGAAAGGCACTTCGGCCAGACGAGGGCGCTTCGCTCGCTCCACGGGAGCATCGAGACCCGCCTTTGCCGCCAGCACCACCAGCGCCGCTTCAGTGGGGTCACCAATAATGCCGGGATGGCCTTCCTCGGTGACAATAAGCACGGCGTCAGAGCAAAGCGCGGCAGGGAGCAGCGCGTCGGCAGCGTCGTGAACGATTCGGCCACCGGCCGCAGAGATGCCACCGACAGGTTCATATCCTTTGCCGTCGACCAGCCACACCTGACCACCGCGCACAACTTCGCGGGCGGTCATTTGGTTAAGCGTGAGGGTTCCAGTTTTATCCGAACAGATAACTGAGGTTGAGCCAAGCGTTTCCACCGAGGGCAAGCGCTTAACGATCGCATTGTCTTTGGCCATCTTGGAAAGACCTACCGCGAGCGTGACGGTAACAACGGCGGGCAAGCCCTCGGGGATTGCCGCCACGGCAAGCGCTACCGCACTAAGTACCGCCAGTTGAAAACTCTTTTCAATCCACCATTGCGATCCGAAAACAACGACAGCAGCAAAGCCAGCAATGACCGCGAGTCGCCGACCCAACTCATCGAGTTGCTTCTCGAGTGGTGTGGCCTCGGTCTCAACAGCAGTGATCATTTCGGCAACATGACCGATTTCGGTTGCCATACCAATAGCAACAACGACAACTTCGGCTCGACCACGCACCACTGTCGTGTTCATGTAGACCATTCCCTGATGATCACCAAGGGGCGAATCGGCGGAGCTAACCACCGTTGCATCTTTGTCAACTGCAACCGATTCACCAGTGAGCGATGATTCGTCGATTGAGGCATTGGCCGCAAACACGACTCGAGCATCTGCCGGAACACGATCGCCGGCTTCAAGCAAAACGATGTCGCCAGGTACCACTTCGTCAATATCGATTTCGACGGTTTGTCCATCTCGACGAACCCGCACACGTGTGACCAACATCCGTTCAAGGGCAGCGAGAGCGTTGGATGCTTTTGATTCTTGGAAATATCCAAGTAAGCCATTGATGAAGAGAACAATGAAAATGACTGTGAGGTCTTTGTAGTCGCCAAAGGCTCCAGCAAGCACACCAGCGCCGGCGAGCACGTAGACAATGCCGGAGCGGAACTGACCGAGAAAAAGGCTCAGTTTCGAGCGGCGAGCTGGCTCGGTCAGGCGGTTGGGCCCATAGTGAGACTGACGCTCTCGCACCACTGCATCGCTCAGACCCTCAGCAGGGTCAACCGCAAATGCTTCGGTAACCTCGGTCAACGAGCGGTCACACCACACTTTTTTTTCAGGACCTTGCCCATATTTTTCAGGGCCTTGCACATATGGGGTATCAGTAGACATAGATCTCTCCGGTCAGGTCACGCAGACTGGGGAGCCGAACATCGGCTCTCCGACCGGAGGTCTCTCCCACCCAACTGACACAAAAATCAGATGAGCCAGCGGTACCGGGTGCTCGGATCCGAAGATCGTTGCGCCGTGATGACGACACCGCCGTGTTGGGATACTCCCCTCACAGGCCAAAAGTATGACAGCAATCTTGGGCTGTGTCAGGGCGAGATTGCCCAAAGTCCACGATCGCGATCGTTTGGAGCAAAACCGTGAACCTCAATTGTCATTGCGGGCCCGGCACTCAGGGTGACTCAGCCCACAAGCGCAGAGCGCACCGCGTCCTCGGCCTCGGCCATTGCGAGAACGAGAACCTCATCACCGGCGCTCAGCATGACTTCGCCGCGGGGGAAGATCACATTGCCATCACGCACGATGGCAACGATCGTGGACTCGCGAGGAAGAGCAAGTGACTCGATGGTTTGGCCATCGGCAGGCGATGTGGTGGCCAGACGAATCTCGGACAATCGAGCACTATTGTTTCCTAACGCCATGAGGCGAACGAGCGAACCAACGGTGACGGCCTCTTCAATAAGTGCGGTGAGCAAGTGCGGGGTCGACACCGAAACATCGACGCCCCATGAAGCGTTGAACATCCACTCGTTTGCTGGGTTATTTACGCGCGCAACAACTCGGGGAACGCTGAACTCTTGCTTTGCCAACAGTGAAATAACCAGGTTGTCCTCGTCGTCGCCGGTAACGGCAACAACAACATCGGCGCGGTTCGGTTCGGCCTTCGCGAACTCTGAAACCTCGCAACCATCAACATTGAGCCAGGAAACGCCTTCGGGCTCACCATCGGCAACTGCTTGGGCAACACGTTGTGGGTCGACTTCGACGATGAGAACTTCGTGTCCGACCTTATGCAACTCGGTGGCGATATAGGTGCCGACGTTGCCGCCACCTGCGATGATGACGCGCATCAGTGATGACCTCCAGCGCTCGGTGCTGATGCAATTCGCGCATCAAGCTCTTGGACTTTGTTGCCGTCGACGGCAACAAACACAACATCGCCTTCTTGGGCGAGAAGCGCGGGCGACACCAACTGGGCGACACCGAGACGAGTCAGCGCAACAATTCGTGACACGCCATCAAGTTCGAGTTCAATGAGCGGACATCCGGCCCATGCGGTGGGAACAACACGCTCGACAACCATCACGCGTGCACTGGGGTCGATCCATTCGATGCCTTCGGTGTCGTGTTGTATGCGACGCAGTACTCGTTCAATAGCCCAACCAACAGTGGCAACAGTGGAGATACCAAGTCGTTCATAAATTGCGGCACGGCGCTGATCGTAAATACGAGCAACAACTCGTTCGACATGGAAAAACTCGCGAGCAGTACGAGCGATGAGAATGTTGGAGTTATCGCCATTGGTGACAGCAGCCAATGCATCAGCACGCTCGATACCAGCGGCTCGGAGACGAGAGCGATCGAAACCCACTCCGACGATGGTGTCTCCGCTGAAATTTTCGGGGAGGCGACGGAACGCCGTGGCCTTGCGATCGATCACCGACACGGTGTGACCGGATTCAACGAGTGTTGCGGCGAGCCCTGATCCGACTCGGCCGCATCCGACGACAACGACATGCACTGTGAAAAACCTCCACGCGTCCTGGTGGACAACGATTGCGATCCTACGACCGTCAAGCCCAGCGTGAAAACGTCATCCCGTAAAACAATCGTCAATGGCCATCCTCCCGTCAGACTCAGGATCATCGGACGCAATCATCACTGACTAAGTTGATGGCGAAGCCAACTCGGAGATCCACGATGCCGTTAAATTTCTCGCCCCTTGATTGCCCCAAATCGGACCTTTTGGTGATGTTCGGGGCATCCGGCGACCTGGCCCGAAAGAAGCTTTTCCCCGCCATCTATCGCCTCGAATGCCGAGGCCACCTTGGCGTCCCCGTTATCGGTGTGGCTCTCGACGAGTGGACCGATGACGATCTCCATAACCGCTGCCGTGAATCCATCGCCGAGGCCGGCGAAGAATGGGACCAGGCCGCCTTCGCTCGCCTGGCCAGCAAAATGCATTACGTCACCGGCGACTATTCAAACCCCGCCACCTTCGCCGCTCTCAAATCGTTGGCCGCAGGAGCCGAGCACCCAATCTTCCATTTCGCCATTCCTCCCTCTCTTTTTGCCACCGTGGCCAACGGGATTTCTGCCGCAGGTCTTGCCAAGGGGTCACGACTGATCATCGAGAAGCCATTCGGGCGTGATTACGCATCGGCGGTCCAACTCAACGCAACCCTGCATGAGCATTTCGAGGAATCAGCCATCTTCCGCATCGACCATTTTGTTGGCAAAGAGGCACTGCGCAGTCTTTTGGTTACTCGATTCGCAAATGCCATTGTCGAACCACTTTGGAATCGCAATGTTGTTTCCGCAGTAAAAATCACCATGGCGGAATCCTTCGGTGTTGAAGACCGCGGATCGTTCTACGACTCCGTTGGGGCACTGCGTGATGTCATGCAAAACCATCTTCTACAGATGGTGGCTCTGCTCGCCATGGAACAACCAGTCAACGAGCACTCAAAGTCGCTGCGTGATGAAAAATCCAAAGTGCTTGAAGCCTGCCGCGTGGTTGAACCAAAACATTTTTTCCGCGGACAATACGAGGGTTACCTCGATGTCCCTGGCGTAAAGCCAGGTTCCGATACCGAGACTTTTGCTGCCTTCCGACTCGACATTGATTCACCACGCTGGAGCGGTGTGCCGTTCTTCCTCCGTGCCGGGAAAGCACTTGCCGGCACCGTCACCGAAATGACCATCGAGTTCAAAAGTCCTCCGCGTCCGTTGTGGATCAATGATCACGATCACGTTCCGAATAACTCCATCCGTATTGAAGCAAAGCCAGAAAATTTCGCAGCAATTACATGGCTTCATAAAGAACCCGGCGAAACGATGATGCCCGAGGCCATCACCCTTGCTCCTCCTCCCGATGAACGTCGCGACACTGGCCCCGAGCCCTACGAATTACTTATTGAAGAAGCAATGAAAGGCGACCCCACTCTGTTTGCCCGCGAAGATTCGGTGCTTGAGTCATGGCGAATTGTTGAACAGATTCTCATCGACTATCCGCCCGTCGAGCCTTACGCTCAAGGTTCGTGGGGCCCCAAGGCGGAGTTAGCGCTTACGCGCGGTTATGGCGGATGGCCAAGTGAGCCGCCGGTTGCTTCCGGCTCATGAGTTCTTCGGTCGACCTTCCAAAGCTGTACCTCGTTCGCCATGGCGCAACGGAATGGATCCATTCCGGACAGCACACGGGTCGAACTGACATTCCGCTGCTACCAGAAGGCGAGCAACAAGCGCTAGATGCGGGCCGGTTGCTGACCGACATCGATTTCTCCCTGGCGCTTTGCAGTCCGCTTCAACGAGCACAACGCACTTGTGAACTCGCAGGCTTGGGTAGGAACGCAGTGATTGATGACGACCTTCTGGAATGGGATTACGGCGATTATGAAGGCGTCACTACGCCAACGATCCGAGAAACTGTGCCCGGATGGACCATATGGAACGGTGTGTGTCCAAACGGGGAGGCCATTAGTGAGGTTGCCGTGCGGGCTGACCGCGTCATTGCGCGGGTCCGTAACCAAAGTGGCAACGCAATTGTTTTTGCCCACGGCCACATCCTTCGAGTCCTCACTGCTCGTTGGTGTGAACTCGAAGCGGTTGAAGGCCAACGATTCGTTCTTGACCCCGCAACGGTGAGCATCTTGGGTTGGGAACGCGATACGCCCGCGATCACACTCTGGAACGCTCGCTAAGTAACTCAGTATCGGTCACGCACCTCAATCTGTGCGTATCGTTTGCCACTGACCCAAGGGGGCGCCATGAGCGATGAATTGACGACCACCCAAGCCACCGAAACCACCGGCCCAAGGGGGCACCATGAGCGATGAATTGACGACCACCCAAGCCACCGAAACCACCGAAACCACCGAGACCTACAAGAAGCCAAAGATGGGTATTTGGCTTCTGCTCGTCGGCGCAGTCATCATGCTGTCGGGGCTGCTGTTTGGTTACGACCAAGGTGTCATTGCCGGCGCCCTCCAAGGCATCAAGCATTCGTTTGATGCTGACACGGCGATGATCCAAATCATCACCTCGTGGGTCACCCTAGGTGCGCTTGTCGGTGCGCTTGTCGCTGGCGTGATGGCCGACAAACTTGGTCGACGCGTCACCATTCTTCTGGCGGCCGGACTCTTTACTATCGGTGCACTTTTCGAAGCACTCGCTCCCAACACCACCGTATTAGTGATGGGCCGTCTCATCGTCGGTTTCGGCGTTGGTGTTGCGTCTGTAGCGGCACCGTTGTACGCCGCCGAACAAGCCCCAACCCGTTTGCGCGGTCGCTTCGTCTCAATTTACCAACTTGCCATCACCATTGGCATCTTCATTGCGTATCTCGTTGATCAAGCACTCATTAACAACGAAATGTGGCGGATCATGCTGGGCGTTTCTGCAGTGCCGGCAATTCTGTTGTTTTTCGTGATGTTCCCGATGCCAGATTCGCCCCGTTGGTTTGTGAAGGTTGGCCGGCGCGAGGACGCCATTCGTTCATTACAAAAAATTCGTCCTGATGTTGATGCAACCGCCGAAATTGAGAAGATAGAAAAAGCCACTCGCGAAGATGAAGCCGATAAAGCCACATGGGGCGAGGTTTTTTCAAAGAAGTTACGTAAGCCACTCATGATCGGTGTTGGCCTTGCCGTGTTCCAACAGATCACCGGCATCAACGCCATTATTTATTACGCCAACACAATCTTCGCTCAAGCAGGATTCGAAACCCCTCAAGATCAGGCTGCGGCCACTACATGGGCCATCGGCGCAGTGAACGTTCTTTCAACGCTCATTGCCGTTGCGTATGTCGATCGCTTCGGTCGCCGACCCCTGCTCCTAGTGGGACTTGTCGGCATGTCGGTATCGCTCACCACGGTTGGCATTTCGTTTCATTTCATGGACAATGCCGATACCAGTGGTGCTGGAGCAGGTGGCCCCAACGGTGCTGGCCTCGTCACCCTCGTTGCTCTGGTGGTTTTCATCGCATCGTTCGCCTTCTCGCTGGGTCCTGTCGTCTGGACCGTCATCAACGAGATTTTCCCCAGCCGAGTTCGCGGCCGAGCCGTGGCCATTGCCACTGCCGCCAACTGGGGATCGGCCTGGCTTGTGAGCCAGTTCTTCCTTACCCTCATTGGTTCTATAGGTAACTCCGCCACGTTCTATTTGTTCGCTTTTTTCTCGGTTGTTGCCTATGTCTGGATTTGGAAGCGATTGCCAGAGACCAAGGGACGTTCGCTCGAGGAAATCCAAACCATCTGGGAAGATGCAGATCCGGTGCAAGCGCAGCGCGAGGCTGGCACGCTATAGACCCGGTCGGACGACCGGACGCCACCAACCGGGAAGCCCTCCATGCCTGACGCAGTCATTATCGATGTCATCCGCACCCCAGGAGGAAAGCGCAACGGTTCGTTATCAGGTTGGCACCCCACTGATCTTGCCGCCGAAGTTCTCTCCACCATTGTTGAGCGCAACGGAATTGACCCCGCGCTCATTGAAGATGTGTTGATGGGATGCGTAAGCCAGGTTGGCGCCCAATCGCTCAACATTGGTCGCAACGCGGTGCTTGCTGCAGGGTTCCCCGACACCGTTCCCGCCACCACCATCGATCGGCAGTGTGGTTCATCGCAACAAGCGGCAACGTTTGCAGCGCAGTCGATCATGGCCGGCGTTCACGACATCGTCATTGCTGCTGGCGTCGAAGTGATGAGTCTTGTCCCGATGGGTGCATCGTTCGGCCAAGGCGTTGGCTACCCATTCGGTCCGAAGATTGATGCTCGCTACAAAGAGGCCGGCGGACTTATCCCTCAAGGACTTTCGGCCGAACTCATTGCTGAGCAATGGAAACTTTCGCGAGAAGAGCTTGACGAATTCTCCGCGCTTTCACAGCAACGGGCTGCACGCGCTCGCGACGAAGGGCGATTCGACCGCGAGATTCTTCCCATAGCTGTTCGGGCGCGCGATAAAGAGTCCGGAGAAATTATTGCCAGCGACGGAATGCTTCGAACAGACGAGGGCATCCGCGACACCACAACTGCCGAAACTCTTGCCAACCTCAAACCGGCATTTGTTCCCGAAGGTGTGGTCACTGCCGGAAACTCTTCGCAGATCACCGACGGAGCCTCGGCTGCACTCATCATGAGCGAAGCAGCCGCATCACGGCTTGGACTCACACCTCGAGCACGTTTCCATTCGTTCTCACTCGCCGGTGTTGATCCGCGCATCATGCTCACTGGTCCTATTCCAGCGACCCAAAAAGTTCTTGAACGCGCCGGACTTACGCTTGACGATATTGATCTGTTTGAAATCAATGAAGCGTTCGCAAGTGTCGTATTGGCATGGGAACGCGAACTGCACCCCAATATGGAAAAGGTCAATGTCAACGGCGGCGCTATCGCCCTTGGCCATCCTCTCGGGGCATCGGGTACTCGTTTGTTGGGCACACTGCTCAATGAACTCGAGCGCACCGGCGGCCGCTACGGATTGCAGACCATGTGCGAGGGTGGCGGTCTCGCCAACGCCACCATCATCGAGCGGCTCTAGGCTTTTCTTATGCCCGCCGTCGATGAGCAGACCAGTCCCGGCCGCCGATTCAAACACCCCGTGGTTGATGGGTTAGTGCTCGTTGGTGCCGCGGCGGGTCTGGCGCTGTCGGATTCGGTCTTCAAGGTTCTGGTGGCCGCCGCAGTGTCGTGGATCATCTTGAGAATCGGGATCCTGATGTTGGGTGGATTAGCCCGCCCAATCCCCGAACCGCCCCCTGTGGGTGAACTGCGCAAAGTGAAGATCATGTATCGCTGTGAGATCTGCGGGGCCGAGGTTCGGATGACGGTGGCCCCCGACCAAGATCCAGAGCCACCAAGGCATTGTCAGGATGAGATGACAATCATGACACCCGTGGACGATATCTAAATAGTCATCCACAGCCTGTGGGTAACAATGGGAGTCGTTGTCTCTCGTTCATGTTCCTGTCAGCGGTGACAAAGGGGCCATGGTGAAGGGCTAGCGGTACTGCGTGGCAGTAATTATGCCGCCGAGGATGATCCCCAAACCGCCGAGCAGCCACCAATTACTTTCGGCGGTCGGCAAGGCCAATCCCACGTAATGCAAGAAGATGACCGCGGTACCCAAAAAGAACAGGCCGAACATCAAATAAGGCAACCACAAAGGGCTGGGTACCTGCGAGGTAGTGGACCGAGGCGTGTACCGAGTGGACGCAGTGGGACCAGAATGATCATTGTAATCATGGTCATTGTGGTCGGGGTTCTTACGGGTGGGGCCACCTTTGGGAGTGACGCGACCACCAGTACGACGAGAGGATGCGGGTTTCTTATCAGAAGCCATCGCCTCAGATCGTAGCCGCCCCAGAGGAAACTCGTCAGGCCGGCCCCGGTTGGGCCGATAGGGTCCAGCCCCGATGGCCGCGAGAATTCTTGTCCTCGATAACTACGACTCGTTCGTGTTCAATCTTGTCCAGTACCTGGGCGAGTTAGGTGCCGACCCCCTCGTGCATCGCAGTGACGCACTTACTATCGAACAGATTGAGCAGCTCGCCCCCGACGGCGTTCTGATTAGTCCCGGGCCCGGTCGCCCTGAAGATGCCGGACTCTCCAATGCAGTCATCACCAAGTTTGCCGGACGGGTTCCGGTGTTTGGTGTGTGTCTCGGCCATCAGTGCATTGGCCAGGTATACGGCGGCAACATCATTCGAGCGCCACAAATCATGCACGGGAAAACCTCGCTTATTTCCCATGAAGGCCAAGGCGTATTTGCTGGTTTGCCGCAACCATTCGAAGCCACTCGCTATCACTCTTTGGTTGTCGAGCGCGATACCTTGCCCGATGTTCTTGAGATCACCGCGCAAACTGATGACGGTTTAGTAATGGGGCTTCGCCATCGCCAGTTCGATGTTGAAGGCGTGCAATTTCATCCCGAATCGATTCTTACCACCGGTGGACATCAACTGGTGGCGAACTTTCTCGAACGCTGCGGTTGAACTGACCGCAACCGGCCGATCCGTCAGGGACCGAGCGACTTGAGGATCATCACGCTCGAGCCCGGGTTCACCGAGGTGCCGGCGGTTGGGTTCTGGCTGATGATCTGATCGACCGGCACCGTTGCCCAATGGGAGGTCGTGACCGTGCTGGTAAGTCCGGCACCGGCGACCGCATTTCTTCACGATATTTTTGCTAGGAAACCACTAGGCAGTTGTTGTCGTTGTGGGAACAGTGGTTGTTGTTGTCGTTGTTGTTGCCGGGCCACTGGACACAACCATGGCGACGGTCGAGCCCTTCGCCAACTTCGTTCCCGCGGCCGGGTTGGTGCTGATGACATTGCCGATGGGCACCGAGGACGAGGACCCAGTCGTGGTGGTGACCGTGAACCCTACCTGACCCAACTGATTCGACGCGATCGAGGCACTAAGACCAACAACGTTTGGTATCGCAACTTCGCCAGGACCAGTAGAGACGAAAATCTGCACCACTGAGTTCTTTATTGCTTTTGAATTTGCCGCCGGCGTCTGGGAAATAACTTCACCCTTCGCCACGGTCTCACTCGTTTGCTCTTTCACTTCCGGCACGAAGTTGTTCGACTTCAGTAAAGACTCTGCCGCGGCTTGGGTACGGCCAACAACATTAGGAACCGTCCCATCGCCGATACCGCTACTCACCACAATTTCAATGGTCGAGCCGTCTTCGGCTTGCGTATTTCCCTTCGGGGTCTGGTCAAAAACCTGATCGGCAGGAATGGTGTCGTTCGCCATATTTTTCACTTTGACCTTGAAACCAGCGGCACTGAGTTCATTGGTGGCATCGGTGGAGGACTTACCCGTGACATCGGGAACATCGACTTTGGCGGTCGACTTACCCATGTTGGAACCAATGAAGAACAGAGCAATTCCTAGTACTGCGAGAACACCAAGGATGATGGCGACCCACATGCCTGTTCGTTTCTTTTCGGGTGGGCCCACATAGTTGTTCGCCATAGTGGGCGGACCAGCGACTCCGGCACCGGATGCGGCAGGAACCATGGTGGTGGCATCGGCGCCAACGCCACCAGCAACGCCCGTTATGCCGGCAGCAAGCACTGGTGCGCCATCGAGAAAACGACGCAGATCGGAACGAAGATCTTCCGCCGACGGATAACGAAGAGCGGGATCTTTTTGTAGCAGTTTCATAGTGATCGCATCGAGTGAGGCTGGAACATTTGTATTCACGCGACTGGGCGGAAGCGGTTGTTCCTGAACGTGCTTGTAGGCAACAGCAACTGGCGAGTCACCACTAAACGGCGGACGCGAGGTGAGCATCTCGTAAAGCACGCAACCAAGCGAATAAAGATCAGAACGAGGATCGACAGAGTGACCCTGAGCTTGTTCTGGTGAGAAGTAAGTGGCAGTGCCCATAACGGCACCAGCCTGAGTGAGGTTTACCGAATCATCGCCAGTTGATGTGGCTTGCGCGATTCCGAAATCGGCGACCTTCACCTGACCCGAAGGCGTAATGAGAATGTTGCCGGGTTTCACATCGCGATGAACCACACCGTTGCGATGAGCGAAACCGAGTGCGGCAGCAATATCGGCAGCGACCTCGGCAGCACGATTGGGATGCAGTGGTCCTTCGGTGCGAATGATCTCTGAAAGCGGACGACCTTCGACGTACTCCATGACAATGAAATAGGTGTCGTACTGCTGACCCCAGTCGTACACCGCGACAATGTTGGGCTGATTCAGGTTGGCCGCGGCTTGAGCTTCGCGGCGGAAGCGCTCAACGAACGAGGCGTCACGAGCGTGCTCGGGGAAGAGCACCTTCACCGCAACTGGTCGGTCGAGTAGGAGGTCTCGAGCGAGATACACATCGGCCATGCCGCCCCGGGCAAGTTTCCGGTGCAATTCGTAGCGATCGTTAAAAATTGTGGGTCCCGCAGGTGTGTCACTCATCGCCGCAAAGACTACGACCCAAATGCGGTTCTGACGTTGCACATCCCCCAATAATCGCAGACTTCGCCGGCTGGTTTCAGCAACCACCCTGAGCAGCGAGCGCGGTTTGCAACACTGCTCGAGCAATTGGTGCCGCTATTCGACCGCCGGTGGCCTCGTTCGAGCCGGGCTGATTAAGGACCACCACGGCTATCGCCACTGTCGGCGGCTTTCCCGGAGGACCGGCGAATCCCATGATCCAGGTGTGACTCTTGGGTGGGTCGGTGCCGATCTGCGCCGTGCCTGTCTTGCCGCCCACCGAACAGCCCGGGATGGCGATTCCTGCGGCCGTGCCCCCTTGGACCACACCGAGCATGTCCGCCGAAAGTGTGGCGGCGGCGCTGGCCGACATGGGCTGGAGCCATTTCGAGGTCTTATACGTCTGGATCACCTCTCCCTGAGCGTTACGAATTTGGCTCATGAGATGCGGCTTCATAATGGTGCCCCCGTTCGCTACCGCGGCGGCGACCATCGCCATCTGCAATGGGGTGGCCTGAACATCGTTCTGACCAATGGACGCCATGGCCAACTTCGGAGGGTTATTGCCGACATCGGTGGGAAAGACCGACTTCACTGGGTCGGGCATATCGATGGGCACGGTTTGATTGAAGCCGAATTTGCCGGCGCCCGACACCATGGCCACGGGACCGATGGTTTCTGCCCCCATTTGAGCGAACGCCGAGTTGCACGAAACACGCAAAATTTCAGGCAAGGGGCCGCCGCATGTTTGGCCACCAAAGTTCTGTATTGACTTATTCGTCATCTGCGGGGTGTACCCAGTGACGAAGGGAAAGACCGGTTCAGTGTCGGTCACCGCTCCGGTTTCAATTCCGATACCTGCAGTCACAACCTTGAATGTTGAACCGGGAAAATAACGATCCTGATACATATGCGGACGCATTGGAGTACCGGGAGCTGCATTTAATTCTTTCCAAGCAGCTTCCGACACCGCTTTGTCTATTGAACTCACAGTGTTTGCGTCGTAGGAAGGGAAACTCCAAAAACCAAGGATCGCTCCTGTACGCGGATCGAGCGCCACTACTGAACCCTCGCGTTCACCGAGTTGATCTTTGGCTACCTGTTGAACGTCTTTCCGTAACGACAACGTGACATCGCCGATGTTCTCGCGTGAGACAAACAGATCGTTAAAGCCGTCGACTTGCTGATCGAATGTTGAACCGGTCATCTCGTCGTTGTATTGCTTCTCCAGACCCGCGGAGCCGTACCGAAATGAAAAGAAACCGGAAGACTGCGAGAACAGCGCCCCTTCGGGATACACGCGGATGCGTTTGAACTCTGAGGTCGTATCAGGATTACGTATGGATTGCGCAACAACTGCGCCATCGGCGGTGATGATGGAACCGCGGGGTCGATTGAAATCTCGACGGACCTGCGCGGAGTTAAGCGGGTTGTTATCAAGACTGTTCTTGTCAATAACTTGAATCCAGTTGAGCTTGGCAAACAGCGCAACAAAGAGCACCACCATGGCGATACCTAACCGGGTGATGTTCTTATTCATGCCATTACCTCGGCCATCGACTGGCGGGGAATATTCCCACGAACCGAACGATCACTTATACGTAATAACAACGCCAACATCACGTAGTTCATTACCAGCGAAGAACCACCGTAGGAAACGAACGGAAGGGCCACGCCCGTGAGCGGAAGTAAGCGGGTCACGCCAGCAACAATGATGAACGCTTGAAGGCCTAACAACAACGTGAAGCCTGTCGCCAATAATTTGTCGAAGGCGTGGGAAGCACGAGCAGCGATCCGCAAGCCGGAACCAACCATAAGTAGGTACGCGATCAGTACAAGTGCCCCACCGGCTAATCCGAGTTCCTGAGCGATAATGGCGAAAATAAAGTCGTTTTCTGCGGCAGGAATACGTGTGTCGCCACCTAAGCCCAGCCCAGTACCAGTGATTCCTCCAGAGGCCATAGCGAACAGACCCTGAATAATTTGGTAGCCACTCCCCGATGGTGTCTTCCACGGGTCGAGCCAAATATCGATACGTGTTTGCACGTGAGTGAGTGATCGCCATGCGAACGTCGCACCGGCGGCAAACAGAACACCACCGATAACAAGAAATGATGTGCGCTGAGTAGCGACCCAAATCATGACGACGAAGAGCGCGAAGAACAGCAACGATGAGCCGAGATCTTTTTGGTAGAACATCACGACCAACGTGACCCCCCACGCCAAAATCACCGGCCCGAGATATTTCGGATGAGGTAACCGGAAAGGACCTACTTTCCATTGGCTGGTGGCAATGAGTTCGCGTTGATCAGCAAGGTAGGACGCAAAAAAGATTGCCAGGGCAACTTTGGCGGCTTCACCAGGCTGAAAATTGATTGGTCCCAGTTTCACCCAAATTTGGCTGCCGCTGCCGGCGTCATAACCAATCCCGGGGACCAGCGGCATCAACAGTAAGGCGACGCCCGCGAGCCCAAACGTGTAACGAAAGCGCGCAAGTTCTCGAGGGCGTTTGATGAACCAGAGCGTGAGAACAAACGCAACGATGCCGATCGCCGTCCACGTTGCTTGAGCGGCTGCCAGTTTTTGATTGAGACCAGCAATCACCACATAACCAAGGCCGTTGAGCAACACCGCAGTGGGGAGCAGGATGGGATCTGCCTCCGGTGCAAGTTTCCGAACCGCGACATGCGCCCCCATAAAAAGTGCAAGCACGGCAATAAGAAACGGGATGATGTTCGCCGGAATTTGTGACTGTGAGCCCAAACTGGCAAGGACATAGGAGGCCGCGGTGATGATCACCGCCATCAACATGAGTCCAAGTTCGGTGTTGCGGCGACGCGTCACCTACTCACCTCGGAGCAGTTGATGTGGAGGTGGGACTTACTGTTGAAGATGAAAAATCCATTGTGGTTGTTGTGGTCGACTTTTCATACTGCTCAATGAGGTTGGCCACATATATGCGCGCCGCCTCAAGCGAGGGTTCTTCAACCCCGGACTGCACCGCAGCAAGTGCGGCGGCGGGGACTTGGCTCAACGCCAGATTCGTTGATTCAGCAAATTGAGGCTTGACCCACAGCACCCCACCGGGCTTGCCATGAAAGATCGCGACTTGATCGCCCTGCACACCGACGTACCAGGTCTGTGTCCCGGTCCACCAAACAAAACCGAATGCCAGCACGACAAGCAAAAAAATTGTCCCCACGAACGCGCCGACTCGCCATGTCATTGCCTGTCGAAGTTCACCGGGAGGATTTTGTCGCTTGGGTGGGGTGGTACCCGAACCGTCATCGATCATCGCATCGCCGCCGGTATGCGATGACCGGACGCGAGAGGAAAGATCGGCGTCGGGGTCTCGACCAGAGTCGTCAACAACATCGACGATCACGCAGGTAATGTTGTCACGGCCGCCTCCCTCATTAGCGAGACGGACAAGTTCACGACACGCTTCATTGGGATCGGCGAGACGACGCAACGTTGCGGCTATGCGATTGTCCTCAACCTCGTTGAACAACCCATCGCTGCAAAGCAGGTAACGATCGCCGACAACGGGGAGAATCTCCCAAGAGTCGACAAGAACAGAACCATCAATTCCAAGTGCACGGATGAGAATATTGCGCTGCGGATGCACGGCGGCTTCTGCCGCAGTGATGCGGCCTTGTCGTTCCATGGTGGCAACAAGGCTGTGATCTTCAGTGATCTGGGCCATATCTCCGTCAGTCAAGAGGTACAGGCGCGAATCACCAACATTGACAACGCCAATGGCGTCACGACCAGCAGCGTCCACAAGGGCCATAGCCACCAACGTGGTACCCATTCCAGCGAGAGTTGCATCGTTAAGTGAGGCCGTGAGCACTGTCTGATTGGCGCCCTCAACTGCAGCAACAAGAACATCGGTTCCAGAAACTACGAATGAACCATGAAGGCTTTCAAGCGCGGACCGACTGGCAACTTCGCCGGCTTGATGACCGCCCATTCCATCGGCAACCGCAAACAGACCATCAACCGCGAGATAGGAATCCTCATTGGCCTGACGAATACGTCCGGTGTCGGTGGCCGCGCCCCATTGGAACTGTGTCATTGGAATTCCATGACGGTGTTACCGATCTGCACAATGTCGCCGAGCTTCATTGCCGTTGGACCTGAAACTTTGTGTCGATTCAGCCAGGTGCCATTTGTGGAACCCATATCTTCGATCTGCCATTTGTTATCGCGTTGAAAAACTCGGGCATGTATTTGTGAGGAATAGGTGTCATCGAGAGTGATCTGACATCCGGCGGCGCGACCAATGGAAACTTCACTGTCGACAGGAAACGTTCGGCCAGCAATATCGGCGGGTTCGAGCATTGCGAACTGTCGCTGTGTTGATTCCTCGCCACCTTTGCGTTTCCGACGAGGAACATCAGCAACCGGCACGCCAACAGGAACCGGCGTTCCCGCAGGGGCCTGAGAGGAAGGACGAAGTTCCGCCCACACGGCGCGAACAACACGGAAGAAGAACAAATAGAGAAGCGCGAGGAGGACCAGTTTGAGAACCAACAACAACTGGTCGGAAATCATGATCAGGACGCCTGAAACGTCAGCCGAATATTTCCGAAACCAAGTTCATCGCCGTCGCGCAATTCACGTTCATGCACGGGAACACCATTCACCGTGCTTCCGTTGGTGGAGCCAAGATCGACAAGCACAAAACCATTGGAGCGAGGATGAATCTCGGCATGATTGCGACTCACGTTTTGATCGACCAGGGTGATATCGCATTCGGCGAGACGACCGATGGTGACCATTTGTTCGCGCAATACAAAACGTTCGCCCGATGGCAGGAGGAGCGAACCGGCGCCTGCTCCACCGGCGCCTTCGCGGAATCGGGCTTCAATAGAGAACGTGCCCGAACGTTGCTTGTCATCGACAACCAACTCCACTTCAACCGGACCGAGGAACCCATAACCCTCGTCACGCGCATGTTCGCGGGCGGCATCGCAAAGTTCTCGGGCCAGCGAATCGGCAATATCGACAAACGAGTCGTGGTCGTCATCGGAAATCGCCACCGTGAATGAGTTGGGAGCGACAGTTCGGCCCCGGACATCGACGGTTCGGTGATCGTCCATCTCGCGAGTGAGTTTCCGCCCAATCTCAATAGGGCGAACGCCGTTTTTGAAGACTCGGGAGAACACGCCTTCGACAGCATGTTCAAGACGACGTTCGAAACCTTTGAGACCCACGGAGAACAGGTTAGTGATGGGTTCCTCGCCTCGGATGCCGCTTGGGAATTCTTCGGTATTCCCCGTTCAGCAGGACCATCGAATTCGCGTGAATTGGCGCTGAGCGGTAGGGTTGGCGTTCCACTCGCGCGAGTGGCGGAATGGCAGACGCGCTGGCTTCAGGTGCCAGTGAGGGCAACCTCGTGGGGGTTCAAGTCCCCCCTCGCGCACCAGAAGTAACTTGTTCGGAATTAGGAATATGGAGCGATTTTGCAGAAGCCAAAATCGCACTTTGATTTTCGCCAAAACCCTTTCCGCCGTAGGCGGAAGCCGTGAAATCCCATAATTCCCCCCAGCGTATGGAAACCATTTTGTCCTTGATTTCAGGGTTAGAGCCGATTTTCTGAAAAAACTTCTTCCATTCTAAATGATTTGAAGTTTTTTCAATTTCGGCGCAGTATTTCAAGGACAAAACGAAACTCCGCAAGGGTTCGATCCAATTCTTTCTCTGTTGCCCAAAATTGGTTTCTGATTCGAGCAAACCTGCTTTTTCACGCATGAGCAAATCTTTTCGTTGCAAATACATTTCGCGTTCAATATCTCCGTCAAGAAAAACTGAAACGAGTTTATTCAGTTTTTCTTCGTTTGCTCGAATCTTCTCTTTCAAATTTTGGGCAACATTTCCTTTTTCAGAAATTGATTCTTTTTCCCAAGTAGTAACCTGCTTGTCCATTTCTTCAATTTCAGAAAAAGGAAGCGACACTGATTGAAGCAGTGTTTGCAATTGTGCGGTGGGGACTGCTGAAGGTTTGGTTGTCATCTGAGTTGTGAGGATTTACCCCTCACGGAAGGATGAGAACCATGCCACGTGCCTATCCCAAAGAATTCCGAGACGACGTCGTTGCTGTTGCTCGAAGACATGAAGCGCCACTGAGCCAGATCGCCAAGGATTTCGGCATCTCTGATGCCACCTTGCATAACTGGATCAAGCGGGCCGAGATCGAACACGGAGTCCGTCCTGGAGTGACCAGCGCCGAGGCGGTCCAAATGCGAGAACTCAAAAAGAGACTCCGGCTGGTTGAGCAGGAGAACGAGATCCTGCGACGAGCAGCAGCGTTCTTCGCCCGGGAACTGCCCCCAAAATGATCTACCCGCTGGTCTTTGAACTCAGCCGAGACGGGTTCCCCGTCACGGTGACCTGCCGGGTGTTGGGCTTCTTTACCCAAGGCTATTACAAGTGGCTCCGCGATCCAGTGACGAACCGTGACTGGGACGATGCTCACCTGACCAACGCCGCTCTCGACATCTATGAGACCGACAAGACCGTTGGCTATCGTTTCATCGCCGACGACTTAGAAGACGCCGGTTTCATCGCTTCGGAGCGGCGGGTCTGGCGGCTCTGCTCGGCTCAGGGGATCTTCTCGACACACTCGAAAAAGCGGGGACTCAACCGCAAGGCCGGCCCGCCGGTCCACGACGACCTCGTCCAACGAGACTTCACCGCAGACGCCCCGAACCAGCTCTGGCTGACCGACATCACAGAGCATCAGACCAACGAAGGCAAGCTTTATCTCTGCTGCGTCAAGGACGTGTACTCCAACCGGATCGTCGGCTACTCGATCGATTCGAGAATGACCGCATCGCTGGCGGTTGGGGCTCTTCGCAACGCCATTGGTCAGCGTCCGCCCATCACGACAGTGGTTCACAGCGACAGAGGATCGCAATTTCGTTCAAAGGCTTACCGCCACCTGATCAAAAACAACGGGCTCCAGGGTTCAATGGGTCGAGTCGGTGCCTGCGGAGACAACGCCGCAATGGAATCGTTCTTCGCCCTTGTCCAAAAGAACGTCCTGAACACCAGGCGATGGGAGACACGAGAGGAACTGCGGCTCGCCCTCGTCAAATGGATCGAGACCAACTATCACCGACGCCGCCGCCAGAGGTCACTGGGGAGGATGACGCCAATCGAATATGAGATACTTGAACCAATGCTGAAAGCCGCTTAAAACTACAAACCAAAACTGACAACCAAACCTTCAGCAGTCCCGAGCTCTCGTATCCGTCATTACATATTTTATCGCTGGTAAAATTTAATTATGAATTATTTTTTAATTCTTGGCCTAATAATTTTCTGTTACATGAGCGTATGGTTCGTGTTGTCTTTGATTAAGAAAAGAAATGATGTAGCGGATACTGCATGGGGTTTAGGATTTGTGCTTTTAGCATGGGTGTCTTTTTACCTCGGGCAAGCACAGGGTGCTCGTGGGCTTTTGGTGGGGCTCCTCGTTAGTATCTGGGGTATTCGTCTTGCGTGGCACATCCACAGGAGAAACAAAGGCAAGGCGGAAGACTATCGCTATGCAAAATGGCGAGAAGAATGGGGCAAGTGGTTTTATTTACGTTCGTATGGTCAGGTGTATCTTTTGCAAGGAGCTTTATTATTTCTTATTGTCTTGCCGATTTTGTTTATCAACACAAGTGCTGGGCAGGATTTAGGAGTTTTAGATTTTGTTGGTCTCGCGGTGTGGATTCTGGGATTTGTGTTTGAGTCGGTCGGTGATGCACAGCTTGCACGGTTTATCAAAGACCCAACGAACAAGGGTAAGCTGATGCAAAGCGGATTGTGGCGCTATACTCGTCATCCAAATTATTTTGGCGAGGTGACGATGTGGTGGGGACTTTGGATTATTGCTCTTTCTGTACCAAATGGTCTCTATGGCATTATCGGTCCACTTACTATTACATTTTTGATCCTCAAAGTTTCTGGCATCCCGATGCTCGAAAAAAAGATGGAGGAAAATACCGAATTTGTTGAATATAAAAAACGCACAAGTATATTTTTCCCATTACCACCCAAAAGTTATGACCAATAAAGTAATTATTGTAAAAGATACAATGCAGAAAGGGTATCGATAGGGACTGCTGAGGGTTTGGTTTCCAGTTTCTGTTGAGATGATTATGCCGCTCTGAGCAATCGGTGGAGTTCTTCAAACTCGATTGGGGTGAACTTGCCGAGTGCCCGTTGGCGTCGCTTGCGATGATATTTGGCTTCCATCCAGGTGACGATGGCGAGGTGCAGTTCCTCTTTCGTGCTCCAGCGCTGGCGATCAAGCACGTTCTTCTGCAGGAGGGCGAAGAAACTCTCCATGGCGGCGTTGTCGCCAGCTGCGCCGACTCGACCCATTGACCCAACCAGTCCATTGTTCTTGAGAACCCGGACGAAGGCTTTAGATCGAAATTGACTGCCTCGGTCCGAGTGGACAATGGTGCCGGCCGGCATCCTCACTGAGATGGCGTTGCGAAGTGCTCGAACTGCGAGGGAAGACTTCATCCGGTCATCGAGTGCATAGCCAACAATGCGGTTGGAATAGAGGTCTTTGATTGCGCAGAGATAGAGCTTGCCCTCGGCGGTTCGGTGCTCAGTGATGTCGGTCAACCAGACCTGGTTCGGAGCCGAGGCCGTGAAGTCTCGTTGAACCAAGTCATCGTGCACTGGTGGTCCGGGTCGCTTGGCAGAGGGCCTTCGTTTGGCAAAGACACTGAAGAGTTGCTCTTGACTGCAGAGACGCCAAATCCGACGCTCTGAGGCCGTGTGGCCTTGGAGTTCAAGCTCGTCAGCGATGAAGCGGTAACCAAAGGTTGGATCGTCACCATGGGCGTCTCGAGCCGCGTTGATGAGCACGGCATCGTCGTAGTCACGCCTCGTCACCGGGTTGCGCTGCCATTTGTAGAACCCCTGGGTTGAAACCCAAGCACCCGGCAGGTCACCGAGACGGCAAAGCCATCTCGAGCGAGGTCCACGACCAACGCGTAGGTCATTTTGGGGAGAGCTCACGAGCGAAGTAGGCAGCAGCCCGCTTCAAGATCTCCACTTCTTGCTCTAAGACTCGGTTGCGCTTTTTGAGCGCGCGCAGTTCTTGGGCATCGGCTTCGGTGAGTCCGGGTCGAACGCCATCTTCAACGTCAGCCTTCTTCAACCAGTTCTGCAGCGTTGCATTCGAGATCCCAAAGTCCTGAGAGATCTGAGCCAACGTTGCATCACCCTTTCGGGCAACTGCCACAACGTCTCGACGGAAGTCGAGGGGATAGCGCTTTGCCATGGTTTCCTTTCGGGAGGACCGCAGTCCTCACACGCTAAGTGGAAACCAAACCCTCAGCAGTCCCCCTTTCCTTTTGTCCGCCCGAGCATCAGGTTTCGTTTCTGCTGCGCAAAGCGCGGCAACCAATCAATTCTGTTCAAAAAAGTTCGAACAAAATGCATAATTACAGCACCACGAAGTAGTGGATTATCCACTTCACATCCCGGCCCGCGCGAGAAGAGTGGGTACTGCCAGAGCTCGTAGTGCTCAAGAAGTGATTCGGACTGGGTTTGATGGAGGCGCGTTGACTCATCAAGAACTCCACAGATCATGGCGTAGAGCACAACCGGCCCCGAACCCACGCCCAAAGCGGAGATTCCTACATGAGGCAACGATCCCCCCTGCGAGGAAGTAACAGATGAGTCAACGCGCGGGCACGACTGTGTCGGTCATCTCGAACGCCGGCAGATCGGTCGCCCCGACCTTAACGGGCTAAACCTCAGTAGGGCTCGACCGCCGGCGCCTGGTCATCGTTGCCTGTGAGTCGCGCCCGAGCGGTCTGACCGCGTTGTGCCGCCGGCACGGGACCGGTGAGCGCTGCCAGACCGAAGATCGGCATGTTCCCGTACACAGTCTCGACGGTCGCATCCGACAGCGTGATCGTCTCGTGGAAGATCCCCACCGATCCGTTGTCACGAACCTTCCGGTTGAACGCTCGCCATGCCGGGAGGTGCGACCGATCGCTCGAGCGTGAATACTCCGCCAACTTCTCGAACGATTCCCAGAACTGCCAGACCAGGATCACCCGGCCCGTCACCATGATCCTCGGGATGCCTACGAGCCCGAGATCCCGATTCTTCTTCAATTCGGTCAGCATCTTGGGCATGGCCACGAAGACCGGGAACCATCGCCACACCTGCCAGAAGCGGTTGATGCGCATGCCGATGAGGAATAGCACCTTCCCATCGGCGCCCACATCAGCGGTGAAGCGACCCCTGTTGATTTTCGACATTGTTCGACTCCATTCGACTCGACGACTTCAACGGCTCAGGTGTCCGGCGAAGGCCTCACCATTTTACTATCCATCTCCGGATCGAGCACGAGCTGCGCGTTGACTCAGCGATAACTCCATAGATCATGGCGAAGAGCACAACCGGCCCCGAACCCACGCCCAAAGCGGAGATTCCTGCATGAGGCAACGATCCCCCGCGAGGAAGTAACAGACGAGTCAACGCGTCTAGTAGGACGTCGTGCGGCAACACCACATGGCCCCGTCGAATGCGTCTACAGATCAGAAGGTTGGGGATTCGAGTCCCTCCGCCTCGTAGCGTTCGCGTATGGCGGAGCAGACGAAGTGCGGCGAAGCCCCAGGGCACGACATCCTCGGCGAGGTCCTCGGGTCAGGTGCCGATGCCGGTGCGCCGACTCATAACGATCGCATCGGTTTGCGGAACCGTTCCGCAGGATCTTGTCGGTAGAAGCCGCTCAGGACCATATACAGGTCCGGCTCGTTTCGTTCGAGTGCCACCGGCACGTCGAAGAACGCCTCGGTGGCGACAGCGAAGAACTCCGCCGGGTCGGTGGCGCCGTAGGGCTGAAGGGGCGGGCGGGCGATACCGCTGCGCAGCGCGTCGAACGCCGCGGTGCACACCTCGACCCATCGCTCACGGTCCTCGCGACGTTCCAGCCGGGGCGTGCCGTCGATCATGCCGTCCCACATGTCGAGCTTGTGGGCGAACTCGTGGAACACCACGTTGTGCCCGCTCCCGAGAGTGCGGGCCGCCTCCTCCGCCTCGTCCCAGGCGAGCAGCACTGGGCCACGGCGGTCGTGCGCCTCGCCGATTATCGGGACGGGTCCGTCGGTCACCGTGCCCGACACCGGTCCGGCGTAAACGCCGCCCGACTGCATCGCCGCCGGATACACGATGATGGCGCTGACCTCCCGGTAATCGTCGACGCTCCGACCAAGGACGAGCAGGGCGGCCTGCACCGCTATCGTGACGGTGATCTCATCAACCAGCTCGAATCCGTTGGCGGCCTCCCAGTGCTTGTGGCGCAGCAGCCAGTCGGTGAACCCTTCGATGACCTCGCGCTCTTCGTCGTCGAGGAAGCGCCACACTGCTACATGGTCCTCGACGATCTCGAGCCAGTTGGCGGGCAGGCCTCTCCGTCGGTGCAACATCACACACAGTCGAGCACAAGAGATCGGATGCATGTGGAATCCCGACCGCTAAAAGCACCACGCCAGGTGTCGAGGTTCCGACACTACTCATGAAGAGGTTGGCTACCCGCGTGAGATCGTCACGGCTGCGCTCTACTTCGCCAGCGATGCGTCCTCGTTCACGACCGGTTCACTACTGCGCATCGACGGGTTGAGCCCCGTCTGATCGTTCATCATCAATTTGCGGAGCACCGCAGTGAGCGCGAGAGACGCAACGGTTGGATCGGGATCGGCGAGACCCGCGGACGGCAATTGTCAGATCGAAAATTGTCAGATCGAGTTCTCCGTCTGCTTGGTGTAGATCGCCTATCGATCGAACCGTACGTCCCGCACCTGCCCGGTTTCCGTATCTGTTCACCATGCCGTCGGAGAGTTCCATTGCATAATGGAACCTGTGCAGGAACTCACCGACACGATGGATCTTGATGGAACCGTCTTCGTGCCCGTGGCCAACAGCGAAGGCGGCGAGGTCGATCCACAAACTCGATTCCACTATCACCAGCGTGATGGTGAGATCTGGGCTGACTACGCCGGCGGCAACATTCGACGTGGGTTCCTGGTCGGACTTCGAGAGGGCGACCGATTGACGTTTCGATACGTTCACCTCTCCGCCGGCGGCGAGACGGACTCCGGTCACTGCGAGAGCATCGTGACCCGCAATGAGGATGGTTTGCTCCTCCTCGAGGAGTCCTGGCAGTGGGACTCGCGAATCGGATCCGGGACGAGCATTCTTAAGCAGACGCCGCCGTGAGGATGTAGAGGCCGAGCGGCCGCGCGCGGTTGCGAACCGATCCGAGCTCGGACACTGGGAAGCCGATCAGATCCTCGGCGGGGAGTTCCGCGTCACCATCAACCCGCTCTCCGCTCCCCGCCGCACCCGCGCTCTTCATCCGCATGGCCCGCGGCAACGAGGTGATCGACAGCCGTCAACTTCCTCCCCTGCTCCCCCTCTGACCGCTGGCGCGCGAACTCCTCGCTGATATCCACCGTCGGTGCCCGTCGATCCAACAGTCACGATTCACGCGTGGATATCGACAATCACCTTTCCGATGGCGTTGCCGTCGGCCACGAGTCGCAAAGCCTCGACGATCGCGTCGAGATCGAATGAGGCCCCAATGTGCGGGACCACACGACCATCGGCCAGCAATGACCAGAGTTCCTCCTCATTGCGGGCGAAGGCTTGGGGTTCGTGGGTGGCGAAAGCCATAAACTGGAATCCGAGGACCGTGCAGCCCTTGAGCAGCACGAGGTTGAGGGGGATGCGAGGGATTTCGCCCGACGCGTAGCCGACGGTGACGAACCGCCCACCCCACCGCAGCGACCGCAGAGCGGGCTCGGCCAGATTCCCGCCCACAGGATCGATGACGACATCGGCACCTTCAGGGAGGATCTCGCGCAGCGAGGACCGGAGGTCGGTGGCGCGATGGTCGATCAGGTTATGCGCGCCACATGCCGCGGCAGCCTCGAGCTTCTCGCGTGAAGACGCAACCGCGGTGACGTTGGCGCCGAGATAGACGCCGATCTGTACCGCGGCCAGACCAACGCCTCCGCCGGCACCGAGCACGATCAGTTCCTCGCCGGGAGCGAGATGAGCCACCGATCGCAACACATGGAACGCGGTGCTATGGGCCACACCGAACGCGGCGGCGTCACGGATGGAGACGGTGTCGGGAATCGGGCGCACCGAATTCGCTCCGACAACTGCCTCCTCGGCAAACGCGCCAACCATGACAGTGCCGACGACGCGATCACCCACGGAGATTCCGTCCACCTCCGCCCCGACGACTTCGACCACACCGGCGAACTCGCTGCCGGGGACGAACGGGGGTGGCACGGTCACCTGATAGGTGCCGGCGACGAGAAGCACATCGGGGAAATTGACGGCGGCCGCACCCACGCGAACGCGCACCTGCCCGCGGCCGACCGGCTCCGAAGGAACTTCCTCGACACGAATGACTTCCGGTCCGCCGAACTCACCGCAGACCGCGGCCCTCATCTCAGCGGCCCTTCCACTCCGGCTCGCGCTTCTCGATGAACGCCAGCCCTCATCTCAGCGGCCCTTCCACTTAGGTTCGCGCTTCTCGATGAACGCCAGCGCTCCCTCCTTGGCATCCTCGCTAGCGAATACACGCGCCTGCCACTCGCCGTGGCGTTCGCGGGCCGCGGCGGGGTCGGTGACGCTCAGGCGAACGAGTTCCTTGGTGGCGGCGAGGCCGAGGGGGCCGTTGGCTGCTATGCGCTCAGCCAGTTCGATAGCGGTGGGGAGGACGTCGGCGGAGTCGACGACGCGGTTGATGAGCCCCACCGCTAAGGCGCGGTCGGCGTCGATCGTGTCGCCGGTGAGGGCGAGTTCGAGAGCGATGGCCAGCGGGACACGGGTCCCGATCCACGTTCCCCCGCCGGCGGCGAACAGGCCCCGCTTCACCTCGGGAAGTCCGAACTTGGCGCCGCGGGCGGCCACGACGAGATCGCAGCCGAGGAGGAGCTCGAACCCGCCGGCCACCGCAGAGGCGTTGGCCGCTCCGACGATCGGCACCAGGACTTCGCCGTGGATCAGCCGGGAGAAGCCGGCCATGGCGCCTTCGTCCACGACCATGGCCTCCCCGGACGAGAACGACCGGAGGTCCATGCCCGCACAGAAGGCGCGGTCGCCCGTGCCGGTGAGCACGATCGCCCGGACCCCCGGATCGGCTTCGGCCTTGTTGATGGCGGCGCCGAGAGCGTTGATCAGGTGGCCGTCCAGCGCGTTGCGGGCCTCTGGTCGGTTGAGCCGCAGGACCGAGATCGCGCCACGACGCTCACTGATGAGGACCTCGGGTGATTCGCTCATCGTCGGTAGTCCGTGGTCTCGGCCAGTTCCGCCGCTCCCTGCATGAGGTCGAGGATCACCGGACCGTACGACTGCAGGACGACATTGTCACCGGCACGGGTGAACCCCTGCTCGAGCACGATGGCCAACTTCCACTTGGCCAATACGCAGTAGTAGTCGACGTCGTCGACCTGACGACCGGACACCTCCGAATAGCGATCGATGATGGCCGAACGGGGCGGCATTCCCGACATGTCCACGTACGAGCTGCCGCCGTTGTCAGCATCGGGATCCTCGGGCCAGTTGTTCACGACCCAGCCGAGGTCGAGTTTGGGATCGCCGACGGTTCCCATCTCCCAGTCGATGATCGCCGCCAACTTCGCCGGTCCGCCGTGACGGAACATGACGTTGGCGAACTGGTAGTCGCCGTGCATGAGACCCGGGATGAAGTCGAGCGGCCGGTGTTCGCGCAGCCACGCGGTGGCGATGTCGTACCCGGGCAGTTCGCGTGTTTTCACTCGTTCGAGAAATGCAGTCCAGCGATCGACCTGGCGTTCGTGGAACCCATCGGGGCGACCGAGGTCCTGTAGGCCCTTCGCCTGCCAGTCGACCTTCGACAACAGAGCGATGCCCTCGATCAGTTCGAAGGCGAGCCCCTTGCGCGCGTCCATGTCGGTATCGAACGGAGCGGGCCAACCATCGGTGTTCATCGGCGACCATCCGTCGACGAATCCCATGATGTAGAAGGCGCGACCGAGCACCGTGGTGTCCGCGCATGCGGCGATGGCCTTGGTATGGGGAACATCGGTGCCGTCGAGCGCCTCGATGATCCGCCATTCGCGAAGGATTCCAGTGTCGCGTGTCTCGGGCGCGGTGGGCGGCGGGATACGCAGCGCACCGTGAAGGTCACCGCGGCGGATCTCGTAGATGTCGTTCTGCGTCCCACCGGACACGAACTCGCACCCGATGGGCTCGCCGGTGCCGGGGAGTCCGCTCGCATCGAGCCACGTGTCGAGTCGTTCGATATCGATCATCAGAAGTTCCCCACTTCATGTTCGAGGACGGCGGCGAACTTGGCCCTGGCCGCCGCTCGCCGTTTCGGGAGATGTCCGGTGGGCCAGAGATCATCGGTGGCTTCGTAGTCGCGCAGGACCTGCTTGGCGACAGTCACCTTGTGGACCTCGGTGGGTCCATCGGCGAGGCCCATGATGCTGGCGCCGATGAGCATCGAGTGGAACGGCATCTCGTTGCTCACACCGAGTGCGCCGTGGATCTGGATGGCTCGCCACGCGATGTCGTGGAGGACCCCAGGCATCAGGATCTTGATGGCGGAGATGTCCTTGCGAACCTTCAGATAGTTGTTGTGCTTGTCGATGGTCCATGCGGTGTAGAGCACGAACAGACGGAACTGCATCAACTGCGCGTACGAGTCGGCGATGTAGCCCTGCACGAACTGCTTATCGGAGAGGCGACCACCCTGGACCTCGCGACTGAGGGCCCGTTCGCACATCGCGTCGAGCGCTCGTTTGGCCATGCCGATAGTGCGCATGGCGTGATGGATGCGCCCGCCACCCAGACGGGTTTGAGCGATAGCAAAGGCCTGACCCTCACCACCGAGGAGGGACACGGCCGGCAGGCGTACGTCGTTGTAATGGATGAGCGCGTGGCCACCCTCACCCTCCGGCTCACCGGCGAGGCCGATGTCGCGGACGATGTCGACACCGGGCGTGTCGGACGGCACGAGAAACATCGACATGCCCTCGTAGACGCTGGTATCGGGATTGGTGACAGCCATGACGATGAGGAACGAGGCCGTGCGGGCGTTCGAGGAGAAAAACTTCCATCCGTTGAGCACCCATTCGTCGCCATCGCGTACGGCACGGGTCTTGAACAGGGCAGGGTCGGAACCGCCCTGCGGCTCGGTCATCGAATAGCAGGAGAAGATCTCGCCGGCGAGCAACGGACGAAGATAGGTCTCCTTCTGGGCGTCGGTTCCGTAGTGGGCGATGATCTCGGCGTTGCCGGTGTCGGGAGCTTGGCAGCCGAAGATGATCGGCGCCCATGACGACCCACCGAGGATCTCGTTGAGCAACGAGAGCTTGAGCTGCCCGTAGCCCTGACCCCCGAGTTCGGGGCCGAGATGCGTGGCCCACAACCCCTGAGCGCGCACCTGTTCCTTCAGCGGATCGATGATCCTGCGCAGTTGAGGAGAGGGCGGAGTGAACTCGAGCCCCTTCCATAACATGTCGAGCGGCTCGACCTCTTCCTTCACGAATGCGTCGGCCCAATCCAGTTTCTCCTGGAACTCGGGCTCGGTCTCGAAATCCCACCCCACGGCGATCACCCCATCTGTCGACGTTCGAACGCTGGCAGAATACCATTCTTGTTATGAAGAATGCACCTGTGTCCGAGCCCGAGTCAGAGCCGGTGCCAGTGTCCGAGCCGGTATCCGAGCCGGTGCCAGTGTCCGAGCCAGAGTCCGAGCCCGAGTCAGAGCCGGTGCCAGTGTCCGAGCCAGAGTCCAAGCCAGAGTCCGAGCCCGAGTCAGAGCCGGTGCCAGTGTCCGAGCCAGAGTCCGAGCCCGAGTCAGAGCCCGAGTCAGAGTCCAAGCCGGAGGGAGTGGCGAGCCGAATCGCCCGCCAGACATTGGCCCGGCGCGCTCCGGACTACACCGGAGAGGTCCAACAGTTCCTCGACGCCGGCCGCGAGGTCATGGGTCGGTGCGGGACGAGGTCGCGACCGCGGGTCGCCGACATCGTGGCCGAGGCCGGCCTGTCGAACGACGCCTTCTACCGACACTTCGCGTCCAAGGACGCTCTCGTCCTGGCCATCCTCGAGGATGGGGCCGAACGGCTGACCAGCTACCTCGCCCACCAGATGGAAAAGGAGTCGACTCCGCAGGGTCGGCTCCGGCGCTGGGTTGAGGGCGTGCTCTCGCAGGCCGCTGACCCGGACATTGCGGCGGCCACCCTCGCCGTGCTCTGGAACGCCGGCGACCTGGGCCATTCGATGGCCGCCCCGCCTCCCGCCACCAACGCTACGTTGACCACACTGCTCATCGAGCCGGTAGCGGAGCTCGGCAGCCCCGATCCCTCGCTCGATGCATCACTCATCGCCCACGCCATCATCGGTCGACTCTCGGACCATCTCTGGCAGGGCGATCGACCGACCCGCGCCGAGACCGACCATCTCGTGGCCTTCTGCGTGGCCGCGGTCTCCGGCAGTGGAGAACCGCGCCGCTACAGCGCGCCCGGAACCTGACCATCGCGACCAAAGAGGAACCGCGCCGCTACAGCGCGCCCGAAACCTGACCATCGCGACCAAAGAGGAACCGCGCCGCTACAGCGCGCCCGAAACCTGACCATCGCGACCAAAGAGGAATCGCGCCGCTACAGCGCGCCCGAAACCTGATCATCGCGACCAAAGAGGAATCGCGCCGCTACAGCGCGCCCGAAACCTGATCATCGCGACCAAAGAGGAACCTCGCCGCCCCGCGCTCCCAGCACCTGAACTGTCGTTGTCCCTTGGATCAGCTGGTGTCGGCGAAGTCAGAGGGTCTTGCATACGGGGCGATGAGTGGTCGTTTGCCGTTGGGTCCGAGAGGACCGAATCGGTAGCCGCTGTGGGTTTTGAGATCGTGATGATGGCCACATACCCGGGCCAACTCATCAAGTGTCGTGCGGCCGGTCGTGGACCACTCCTGCACATGGTCGATCTCCATGCGTTTCGTGCTGGTACATCCTTCGATGGCACAACCACCAGCTGAATGCCATTGCAACGCGGTGCGTTGCAACTCGATCGGTTGACGACCCAAATGCACAACCGAACGAATATCGACCCCTTCGGTGACGATCGCCGCTTTAAACGCATCACCCTCCACCCAGTTACGAACGGTTGCGATATCAACCGGACCAATACCGGCGATCTCACACACCTCACCAGACTCAACCTCACCGCGCATCAGTGCAGTGTGGTCGACACGGACAATGACTTTCACATCACTAGCCGAACCGCTACCGCCGACCCGACGTCTACCGGCCGAACCTGTCGAACTCGTGGAACCTGTGGAACCTGTGGAACCTGTGGAACCTGTCGAACCTGTGGAACCTGTCGAACCTGTGGAACTCGTGGAACTCGTGGAACCTGTGGAGCCTGTGGAACCTGTGGAACCTGTGGAGCCTGTGGAACCGGCCGAACCTGTCGAACGTGTCGAACCTGTTGAACCTGTGGAACTTGTCATTCCGGTTGCCTTAGCGGCCATGGCCACCAACCCATCGGCGGCGTACGCCTCGGATGATTCGCGTACCCCTTCGCGGCGGGCGTCATGGAAGATGCGGTCGGTCTCCTCAGTGATCGCCGCCATCAACCGGGCGTGATCGGCGAGAGGGACTTTCCACAGTCCGCAGCCCAAACCATCTTCCACCCAGGTTCGTAAGCATCTCTTCGACCGCAACCGCGCTGCATGTTGCGCATCGGATTCGATTGATGCGGCGCGGGCCAAACGCTTCGCTTTGTCATCCAACTCTCGCACCGACAGGCCATCTGCGGCGGCCAACAACTCGGCTTCCACACTGGGCGCAACAAAAACAGCATCGGCGATGACTTTCGCCTGACGAGCCGACAACACACCGGCCCTGAACGCCTCCGCGGTGGCTTCAGCATGTTGGAGTGCCTTGGCGGTCTCGACAACACGAACCGCGTCACCCACACCAACACCAGTGGCGTCGGCCATCCAATCGGCTGCCGAACGAAACCCGGCGCGGCGACACAGTTCCGTTTCAGTCACCCGACCAATCGACAAGGTCTTACCCGCCGCACCCCAACGTTCGATCTGATCAAACACCTTCACCAACACCATCGCATCAGA
>Ga0209702_10000621_pt1 | contig 75079 bp, 49 predicted proteins | sample FRY01_FD_187210 | JGI IMG/M metagenome (GOLD analysis project Ga0209702, IMG submission 187210) | Freshwater microbial communities from Lake Fryxell liftoff mats and glacier meltwater in Antarctica - FRY-01 (SPAdes) (version 2) | ecosystem: Environmental > Aquatic > Freshwater > Ice > Glacier... | reverse complement strand
GCGCACACAGAATGTGCTCAAAACATATATTGGGTGGGATTGCAGCACTTTCTGGGCATTTTTACTTTGTTTTCTATATTGTGGAAACATACATGATCATCGGCGTATGGAGCATTCCGAGTCAAGAAACTGGGTTATCAGAGTGCCTAAAGCAGGATGCACATACAAAATAACCAAAGCACGAGGCATGGGAAAGTGAGGCGGAAAAGAGTTTATTGTTTATTAGAATTCAAAACACCCCCAAGAAAATGTTGCGTTGCATGTGCACTTGGTGCGGCGTTTCTGGTGAAAGGGTATGGTCGCACTACCGATCGTACAGTGCTCGAAAAAAATGGGTGTCGGTGGTGTTGCGCGCCGTCTCGTTGGTGATATTGTATATCTGGAAGAAGAAAGAGGCACGGTGCGCCAGTGCCGTACAGGTGCTTACCATGTACAGCAGCATGAGTGCGCCACACGCGCTGTGCATGGAGCTGTTGCAAAACCTCGGGCACCGTGCGTTTTACGGACGATATTTCGCCGGAAATAGTGTTTTCAATGGATTGGGATTTTATCACATGTGTATGTGTCTCTGTATGTATATACGCTGCGTGGCAGTGATATTCGTGTGGTAAAGGCCGAATAGCAGGGTGCGGTAGTACGACTGCTGCATGTTGATGATTTTCTGCGGGGCAAACTGGCCGGTGCGCAGCACTGTCAGACGGATGTAGTGCTGCAGCGCGACCATGGACGCAATATGGTAAATGATGGCGTGGAAGCCGAGGTCTGTGCTCGCTTGGCATAGCATGTCAAGGAGCGGTGTGAGAGATGATGTGGTGGGCGGAAAAAACATAAAGACGACAGGGCCAAATGTGTCGTGCAAATGCGTCGTGGTGCATGTGTGCTCTTTGACAATGGACTGCCACACAATGCCCTCGGTGTGCAACAGCGACGCGCTCTTGGTGATTGTCTTGTGACCCTGCAGGGCCCGGTGCGCACTGATGTCTGTGTCTGCGTTGGATGTTTTAGACGACTTGGACAAGAGCGAGGGGAACACGTGGCCAAAACCAGAGGCGGCGCCGTTGTGCGGGTCATCTTCGTTTTCAGTGGTGTCAGGCTCCGGCAGCACGAGCTCGTGGATGGGGGTCTTACTTACAAAGCAAATCATGTTGAGGTATGCCTCGATGTGTTGTACCTCATGCGAGGACGCCGGTGTCGCAGAGCAGCTGGCAGATTCTGCGGCAATGTCCATGTTGCTGCCAGCGTTGCAACTCCTACTCCTGTGATTACCTATATACAGACAGCCTCACGCAGCTCAAAATGTGTGTAGTTCTGCACAGACCCCCGCTTGCACGGCCACAGAATGAGTACGTTGGGTGGTATGCAGGCTGTTTTGATGGCCACGTGCACACCGCCTGTATACAGTTTTTTTCACGTGCGGTATCGGGGGTATTGTGACGTGAAACGGGGACAAAACACCGTGTTCTCATAAAGTCCAGGCGGCGTGCAGTGTCTCGATGCAGCGGTGTGGCAGGCACGGGGCACATATATCGCCAAAAAACACACATGTTAGTGGCATTGTAAAGGTGTATGGGCATTCTGGGCGCGTTTTCGGGCGTCCTCATAGCGCAAAAAGGCTCAGTCTGGCCGGCTGTTGAAGTGTATTTTCGTGGGTTTCTGACGCCAGCATGGGGGCGATGTTTGGCGCGGTGTTGGGGCCGGTGTCTTGCTGCTGATTCACGGTGTGTGGGGCAAGTGTCGTGGTGCTGAGTCCCTCCTGAAGCGCCATGCGGTGCTGCCATTTTCCAAAGGCGGTGTCGCTTTCGGTGGCACCCTCCTCGGTTTCCTGTTCGTTTTCGACGTTTAAGCTCTGCGCGTCGAGCATTTCCAGGATGTCCTGGCCTTTGGCGACGTTGCTGGTGATGTGGTCAAAGGCGTCGATCAGGTTCTCGTTTTGGCTGTCGTCGACGAGGCCCTCCTCGTGCACCATTTTGTGCTGCTTGACGGTGTATTGTATGATGTTGTTGATGTTTTGGATGTAGCCTTTTTTTTCGAGGCCGTTGAGGGTGAAGAGCAGGATGTTTTCCGACTTTGTGAGGGCCTTTTTCTGGAGCTCAACGAGGCGCATCTTGTTGAAGTCATGCTTTTGCTGGGACTCGCTGGCCTTTTGGTAAAAGCTGTTTTCGGCCTGGCGGCGCAGGGTCTCGTACTTGGCGTCATACTCCTCGATTTCCATCTGGATTCGGAAGAGGCTTTCGTGCAGTCGCGCCATGGTGCGCATGCGGTGCATGCCTTCATTGCGCGACACCCCCCAGAAGTTGGAGCCAATGGTTTCGCGCTCAATGGAGGCCCGGATGACGCCGAACTTCATGCTTTCGAGGCATTTGCCGGCCGACGTCGACAAACTCCGCAGCACATTCATGCTTGCGACGCGTGACGCAGCCCGCTATGTGGCGCTGCATAATTCACATATATAGTTTCGCCAGCGACCTGTCTCGGTCCATTCCAGCCAGCAAACACCCGCAAAATGCGCGCACCTGCAGCGTGTCGTCACGCGCCTGCTCCTACCTCGCAAATATGCTGGTGGTGTTTTTGCACGAGTCCGTGCAAAAAGTTCAGCTGCATCTGCATGATGACACAGGTGGCATCTAGCGTGGTCTCTAGACGCATGATATTATTATGCATGAAGCATGTTGTGTAGTGCTCTGGCAAAGTGTGGTGCTCTTGCACAAGTCTGTGCAAAAAGTGTCGGCACATGTGCCACAGCCTGTGCCAGGTCAGGCAGATACCATGAAATCTGTGTTGTTATTTTGACACGATATATGCTGTTTCGACGTTGGAAAACACCTTATATGGCCATTATTACGCATGTAATTTGTCGGGTAAAATGCAGTTTAAAACCGGCGAAACAGGCAAAAATCGTGCTTGGTACGCATGATAAAGCACAAAAAATATAGGCATTTTCACAGCATGTTGTGTGATGCTCTGGCAAAGTGTGATACATTGTAGAGTGCAAAATACATGTTGGTTTTCCGAGCATGTGGCGGTGTACTTCATTCAGCTCGGTGTGGTGCTCTTGCACAAGTCTATGAGATGATCACGAATAAAAGATCAAATACTGTCGCCACAGTATGCATACATATATATATATATATGCATGTGTGCATTCTCATGCACTTGCAAAGGCTTGCGACACACACATTATGCACCGGGGGGCGCCAGCGGGTGCGCACGAGCAAGGAGGCTCGTGTCTGAATTACGGCTACATGTGCATGTTTCTGGTGCAACTCTTTGTGTTGGTGGCGTGTGGCTCGTACGTCAACGTTGCCATTGTGTGTGTTTCGTGGAGCATTGTGCTGATGTCGACCCACGAGCACGGAATCATAATCTGTATGCTGTGCGCGATTTCCGTCGTGTTGCAAACATACGCGCTCAGCATCAACTCGCAGCAGGTGTTGCTCGTGAGCTCGCCACGGCAGAGGGCGTGCGAGACCATTGGTATTTCTCGCATAGAAAGCTTGTATAGACTGAACAATGTGTTCAAGTCGTGCAACGCTGACCTCTTGATTCCGTTTATTCCACGTACGTCGTACTCGCTGCAACGAGACGGCGAAATCAAGCTCATGTACGGCGAACGCGTGTCTCCTACGACGCCCATGCGTTTTGCCACATGCCAGGCACTGGGTGTGTCATGCTACCGGTGGAAAATACATGTGCAGGGCTTTGGCGTGCGCCTTTTCGAGCCGTGCTGGTCGCTAGTGCGCAATGTGCTGGTAACCAACGCATCAGCGGTTCATATGGTGCACAGGCACACGCACAGCTCGGAAACACACGTGCTGAACGCGAGTGTGGGGCCTACCACGCCCGATTCGCGCTTCATACACATCAGCTCCAGTGTACGCAATCCAGTCACAATTGTGCGCACACAAACCCTGGACGTGCAGGCGCTCTCTGCCGTGTTGTATGCGCCCGATGCCGACACGTTTTTCGTGGTCATGCCCGAGAATGCCGGCCAGCAGACGTCCATGCAGATTGCAATGTCCATCCAATGCGAGGCCGAAGACCGCGGCTCAGCAATGCTAGCAGACGACGTGCCGTTTTTCCACTCTGGGGTGACGCATCTGGCGGCAGCTGCGACACCCATGGAGTACACGGTGTACTCGGCTTTTTCCGAGTGCTCGCGCGCGGACGGGGGCAGCGGGTGCAATTCGCGCCTACTCACGTCGTTTTCCGTCTACATCAGCAACATCCTGCTGTGCTTGTCGTGCATCCTGCTAACACACACTTGCGGCGGTATTGACACAAACGAGCACAGCGTGGTGCATATTTTTGCGCTGGTCACGGCGATTGTGACTTTCAACTGGGTCGTCATTGTGTGTATTTACTTTGTGCACCCGTCCAGCTTGCACGGAGGCATCGGCAACTTGCGCAGGCCGTTCCAGCTGCTGTTCTACCTGTTACACGTCACGCAACTGGGCTTGCTGGTGACAGAGCTCGTGCGCAACCAGCTCGGCAACAATGTGCAGTTCATCATGGCACGCATGCACGCGCAATACAGCGTGTGGCAGCTGCTCTTGCCGTTTACACTGCTGGACAGTAACATATACATTGAAAACTGTGCGCTATATCTCGGGAGCAGTCTTTTTGTAATGTATCTCTTATATTTCAAGTCCACCAAGTAAAGACACAGTCATGACATCATTTCTTGATAAAAACGGTGCGTGTTTTCTGAGCATGCGGGATGTGTTCGAGCTTGGTGTGGTGCACTTGCACAAGCCTGTGCATAAATTCTTGACACACTTGCTGCTGCCTGTGCATAAATTCTTGACACACTTGCTGCTGTCTGTGCATGGTGTGGCAGATAGCATGAAATGAATGAGATGGTTGTGATCACACATGGAAAGTCGTAACAGGATGACATAATAGGTGTTGTGAACATCAGCGTACACGTTTACTTGACGCACAGGATGTGCATATGCGCTCATGTATGTGCAGTTGGTTTATCTAGCGTTGGGGAATGAGGATTCGGGGGTTCAGCTCGTGTATGAAAGCACTTGTTGCTTGGCGTGGGAAGTTATTGGTGACAAAAAGAAAGATAAGTATGTTGTTTCATTATAGTACAAGACGTGATCTACACCAGTCGCGGTTTCACTCTGCGTTGCTCGGCGTCACTGGCCGTGATGGGTATCTCAGGAGATGCAGGCACAGGGCCCTTGTCATCGTCACAGATGGCGGCATTTCGTTCTATGTCAGTGTTGTTTTGCAATATATTATCATCGACGAAAATTTTGCGCACGTCTTCAAAAATGTATAAACAATAGTCTGTGAGAGTCTGTCGCTCTGTCGACGCTTCGAACGCTTCAATGGTGGATGTGAGGTTGGTGTCTGTGTGATGATCTTTGAAACACCCCACGGCACACACAAGCACCTGTTGCATGTGCATGATGGTCCATATGGACTGGCAACATTGGATCTCGGCATGGTGTACAAACGAGCTAGTTTCGCCGTGTTTACCCGACATGATTTCAAAACACGGGCGCTGTTTGATGCCTGTCACGATGCAGTCATTGAGTGTCCACGAGGTGTAATCGCTGGTGATAGGTAGCGCGTTTGGCATGATGCGACACAGCGCAGAGAGTCCGCCGTATTTGCGCCGCGACAGCTGCAAAATGTAGTCACAGAAGAAGCCCGTGTACGCGTCGACGATTTTGACGGACTCGAGCATTTTGGCGGCCCACCCCTGCGTGTGTGGAGCTTACAATATCAGTCAGACGCGTTCTACACACGGCAACAGCGTGGCAACACGGCAAAATGCCGCACTTTGTCGGGCAGCAGCGACTGTTCGGTGACGAAATCGTGGTATTTGCGATTTGAGAGCACATGGATGCATTGCCAGTTCAGGTAGTCTGAGAGATGGTCGAGTTTGGGTACAATTGGGAATCGCATGTGTGTGATGTTGTGCATGTTACACACTTCGACATTGTCGAAATAGTTATTTTTAAGTGCAACATGTGTGTTGTGCATTATCATTTTTTTCGAGCTGCAAATGACAATAGAAAAAATGTGCGTAGTGCGTCTCGTCGTGTACACCGATGCAATACAAACAGGAACTTTACAAGAATCCAGAATCATCATGAGCCAGAACAGTATTATACTATATATATGCCAGTGTATTCGTATATCATAACATTGTTGTCATTGTAATGTTGGGTAAACGCACGCCGCGTGTTAAGTCAACTGTACATAAAGCTGTAGATGACGCCAAAAAGGCAACAGCTCTACATAACGTTGTAAATAAAGCCCAAAATGCAGCAGTTTTGCATAAAGCTGAAGCTGAGGCTAACAAGACGGCAACTGAACATAAACCTGCAGATGGTGCCAAGAACGCTGTAGATTTACATAAAGCTACAGATGACGCCAAAAAGGCAACAGCTCTACATAAAGTTGTAAATAACGCCCAAAATGCAGCAGTTTTGCATAAAGCTGAAGCTGAGGCTAAGAAGACGGCAACTGAACATAAACCTGCAGATGGTGCCAAGAACGCTGTAGATTTACATAAAGCTGCAGATGACGCCAAGGAGGCTGCAACTGTACATAAAACTGCAGTTGAAGCCAAGAAGGTTGTAGCTTTGTATAAAGCTGTAGATGACGCCAAGAAGGCGGCAACTGTGCAGAAAACTGACAAACATACCAAAAACGCGACAAAGATACCGAAAACGCACAGCAACACCGCGAATTCAAGCACTGTATCACATGTAAATGATATGTCCAGTATAAATGACAAAACAAAAGAGAATCTCGCGGTAACAGACGTGGAAAACGCAGGCACTGTGCAAAAAATGCGCTCTAGAAACTTAGAGAGAGCAACGAAAAACGCCGATACACACGACGCTGCAAAAACAGCAGCCGACACACAACAGCAAATAGAGAAACCAAAGACACCGTCGCAGAATGCATGGACGTCAGGTACAAATTCGCCACATGATAACACAGTGCCCGCTATCACAACATTGCCCCCGAGAATGTCTGGCGACGTTGCAGTGGCTGCACAACCAATACAGTATGACACCCCAAATGTAAAGGAGTATGCGCAACAATATCAGGCCGGCCTGGACAGCGCTGGGGTATTATCTTTGGGCACAAACATTCGAAACACCATTACTAATACTTTGGCGTCTACGGGTCCAAGTGGCACGACAAACGAAAACTCTATTAGCGAGCTTGTGCCAGTTGACACAACACAGTTTGTCAAAAACATTGTAACATTCCAAAAGACGCCACATGACGGCTCGGAGTTGGCAGATGAAGACGGCTCGGAGTTGGCGCTCGGAGTTGGCAGATGAAGACGGCTCGGAGTTGGCAGATGAAGACGGCTCGGAGTTGGCAGATGAAGACGGCTCGGAGTTGGCAGATGAAGACGGCTCGGAGTTGGCAGAAGAAGACAGCTCGGAGTTGGCAGAAGAAGACAGCTCGGAGTTGGCAGAAGAAGACAGCTCGGAGTTGGCAGAAGAAGACAGCTCGGAGTTGGCAAAGAAAGACAGTTCGGAGTTTGAAACAAAACCTGTCAATTACAAAAAGAATGAAAAAATTGACAGCACTGCATTCGATTTTCTGGTTTGTCCGGAAATAACCCTTAACCCAGTTTTAACACAGCACACAATTTTGATGCGGGATATGCAGGAAATTGAAATGGGTGGAGGAATTGCAATATTTCTGGCGGGGTCTATACTGGCTAAAATGCAGACGAATTCGTGTGTGTCACGGCTTCAAGAGAGCATGGTTCGCATGTTGAAAAATTTCATTTATATTTACAAGCGCACTGAAGTTGTTGACAACACCGCTGAAAATGATGTAGAGCAGGCGGCTCGAAAAAATTACACGAGACAAGTTATGCAGACCGAAAACGAAGACAAAATTATGCATTTGATGTGTACAATGACGCAAAATAGAAACAAGGGCTTCATGCGGGACGTAAACTGGGCATGTCGTAACATACCTAGCAGCAAATCTGACGATAAAACGAATGCCAAAATGATGTGCAAAAATGAACACATGGACAAGGCGCGCACTAGAGAGCTGTTTGAGCACATGCAAAACCCGGCGATATCGGCGAATCTCCGCGAATTGTTGTGTGGACCACAGCCTATTCAGTCGCATGGGCACATGTATGATGTATTCCAGCAACTGTTCTGGACACACGCTTCAGATGCACACATATGCAACACGGTAATGGCGTCTACACTAAACGCGGATCTGCACGTGCTCCCGGACAGCGCACCGATTTTGGCCAAAATTGCACACCTCGAGAGAAATTTTCGCAGTTTCCGGGACAGGCCATTGTGGGAACATGTTGAGGTCAAAAAAAAGAACATGCAGGACGAGATTGTCAAGTGGCAGATCCTCAGCATAATGTGCGACGCAGTACGCGACTACAAACAACACACGGTCCGTGAGGAAGAGGCTGCTGCCATTCTGGCAAGTCAAGCCTTATTATACGAAGAAGAACCTTATGAAATGGACACGCGTTTCATACAGACGCTGCGTACCAGTATGGACAGACTAAAAACACCAAAATTCTCACAAGTTGCCGTGTCACTGCGACCCATTCTGGCGTTTTTAAACAGCATTATGTCTGTACAGGACGATCGACTCTTGCCGGTATTCCAGCATTTTGTAGACGAATATGCACACACAGGCGGCGGTGTGTGTAAAAAGTATGCCGACCTCCTTGACGATGAAGAAAAAGGAAAGAAACCGGGTATCATTGAGCGAGTGCGACTCATGGTGCGGATGATGACCTCGTCGATGTGGTTGTATTCAACCCCCAACAATTTGCTTGGATTGAAGTCACGCAACATGCAATTGTTTCTGCAGTACTATGCTGTCTACGAGCACGAATTTTTGCATTCCACCGTGTATCACCCTGTACAACAGCATGACAATCAGCAAGATGTATTTGATACGGCGCCTCTTGTAGTACTGTCGCATACTATGCAAGCGGTATCAATGTCGAATTTTAATGATATCATTGATCCCGCGAAATCCGACAGTGTTTTCAACACGTTAATTTCCTCGGATATCAAGAAATATTTTACTTTGGTGCACATTATAAGGGCCTTGTGTCCGATGGCACAAAATGGAAAGGAGAAGTCCACATGTGCATGGCCTACGCACCACCAACAACAACAAAGAGAGACTGAAGTCTTTGAGAAGCCAAACTCTGTGGAATCATACGAAGATTTTTATGTTGCAGCGGAACTAACGACAAAACAAAATAGTGAAGCAGTGGCTGGACAGCAAGAGCAAGGAACGGAACAAAAAAATGGTGAAAAAACAGAAATAGAGACTACTGCAATAAAAAACAATGTTGAACAACAAGTGTGCTACGAACCAGAAAACTCACAAGAGCGCTGCGTCGACCATATTGATCATACTGTTCATACTCTTGATCCATTCGCAGTCATTTCAAGTTTGTCTCAAAATAACACGATATTGTCAGATGGTACCAAGAAGGGTGCAGCTCTTCATAAAGATGCAGATGCCGCCAAGAACGCGGCAACTGTACATAACCATACAGATGCCGCCAAGAACGCGGCAACTGTACATAACCATACAGATGCCGCCAAGAACGCGACAACTGTACATAACCATACAGATGCCGCCAAGAACGCGACAACTGTACATAACCCTGCAGATGCCGCCAAGAACGCGACAACGGAACCAAAAAATGGTGAAAAAACAGAAATAGAGACTACTGGAAAAAAAAATAATATTGAACAACAAGTGTATTACGAGCCAGAAAACTCACAAAAGCGCTGGGTCAACCATACTGATCATACTGTTCATCCGTTCACAGTCATTTCAAGTTTGTCTCCAGATAAGACCACATTGTCAGATGACGCCAAAAAGGCGGAAGCTGTATATAAAGATGTAGATGGCACCAACAAGGTAGAAGCTCTTCATAACCCTGCAGATGACGCCAAGAACGCGGGAACTGTACATACATACATCACATTCGATACAAATGATGAAGCGCCAGATTATTTGGAATCTTTGGCATCTGGTTTTCAGGAAGATGGCCTCGCAGCAGGTGTTATTCCCGATACAAACAGATCTGAAGACGTTCATAACATGGATTTCCAAGATCCAGATATTTTCCTGATGGCGCAGGCATTCACTTTTTTCATATTTGTCACGATAGTAATGTATTGCTGTGCCAAAGAAAAAAAATCTGACCCAAAAACAGAAATAGAACAAGAAACCGACCCCGACCCCCAAGAAAAACCAAACACAGAAATATTGACGGCGGGTAATATTGGCGGTGATAATATGAACCAAGCGTTCTTAAATTTACAAAATACACCCGACCAAACAAATTATCTGAAGAAAGATCCGTTTGTATTGCGTCCTGAAATTCAACAGAATGTACACAATAACGTTTACACCTATATACAATTGACTGAAAAATTTGACCATCCCGATGTGACTCTGCAAAAAATACTGCAATACATCTCTGGAAGATTTGACAATATGCGAGAGGCCATAAAAATCGACATATTGAAGCATCTTGGTTTCATAAACATTATCCTGAAAACAAAGTGCCACATGACAGGAAAGTTGGAATTTATTAACGCATGTGACAGCGATGAAGAACAAGCCAATTGGAATACGTGTGCACAGCAGGTAGGTAATGAAGCCTGGGCTCAATTGAAACGCCTAAAAGCATATAACGACTTATGTAAACAGCAGCCGGCACAAAAACATGTCCTTGATACCAATTTAGAGTTATTCAATCACAAGGATGTTGTGGTTAGTGTGCATGTGATGGAAAAGCCAGACAAGTTGGAATCTATACATCGACAATGGTTTCTGAAGGAAATTAAGAAAAATATGGAGCTTTTCAAAAGTAAGTCACAAGATGAGCAGAAAAATATAATTCTCATCATTCGCCGAGTTCTTCATATTGTGTTTGTACAAACACAGCCTGGGTTGTACCCGTCAGTGCCCGCATGACACACACAAGGACACAGTCGAGGTCGATAATGCAAAACGCTGTGAAATACACCACATTCATCACATGCATGGTGCGTTGTGCACGTTCAGCGCCGTATCAATGACATACACATGGACGGCGGGGCTCGCAGGAAAAGTGCAAAAGCCGCGAATGCTCAAATAAAACGTGCAAAAAGTGTCGATGTGGTCGTCGCCTGGTACCAGCCAGTATCCGTCAGTATGTGGCATGTGGAGAGGTGCAAAGAGGTTGATATATGCAATAACATTTTCGAGGCACACGTGCGCTATTTCGGGCATGTGTGGCGCGACGGGCCATTTATACTGGGAGACGGATGTGTTATGTGTAGCTCGGTGGGATGGTGACGGGGGACCTGCTTTTGCACGAGCACATCTCTGCGCTACTTCCAGACGACATGTGTGTGCACACAGTTAGGGAGGTTAGGGTGCACGAGGTGTATGCACGTCTAGAATGTTGGACGCAGCACGAGTTTGCGGTTCTGGCAGGTGCCGCTGGGGTTGCGAGCATGTTGGCACGCGACGCAGAGAGTATCAAGATACGGCGGGTGGATTTTAAGAAGCCAGAGCCGCGCTTTATGTCTCGTTTCATGCCATATACCTTGAGCACAAACATCATCAGCATCAAGAAGCGCAATGTCAGTATGGATGTGTGCGAGTCGTTTGACGTGTGTGCCAGCACAAGCCGGTCGCGCCTGGTGCACAACACGGTAAACGCGGCGTATTTTCTGCACGCGCGCTGCGGGGCATGCGGTGCGCCGCTCGAAAACACCAGGAAGCCACATTCGTGTTCGTTTTTCTGCATCGCGGCGTGCCAGGTCGCAGGCAAGTGTGTGCTTGAAAACGTCGTGGCATTTGTCGAATACAACCTGTTGGCAGCGGCTTTGTGTGAACACGGCAGCGAAAATACTCCGTGTGTCTCGGTGCATGTCATTACTCCGTCGCGGCTGCTGTCGGTGTGTTTTGGTGTGGTGGACATGCTGGCAGCAGTGCTGCGCTTTGCACTGGGGACACAATACGACGCCGAGCGCGCCATACCGTGTCCTGACTTCTTGCGTGTGGCGCACATGGATGTCATGAGTCTGTCCACGGTGGTGGAATTCTACGTACAGCATGCTGTGCCTGCCAGCCTTGGCGAGCGCAAGCGGATGGCGGTGGGGCGGATCCTGTTGGCAGCGGGCGAGTATTTTTTGCGGACCAGCGTGTGCAAACCGATGATTGTTCCTTTTGTGTCGGCGGACATTGCGCATGTGGACTTCAACAAGTACTACATGCAGACGCCAATGCGTCGCATCGTGCAAACCCTACAGAAAAGCAGCATTCTCTGGTCGATGGGTTCGGACAGGGGGCCATACGGCCCTCCCGGTGTGCACAAGGACGCCGAAAAAGATCTCTTTGTCGCCTTCCTTTCGCCCTTTTCGGTGTGTGCCACGGATGTTGCCGAAGCCTGCCGTGAGTGGCCTGGCGTAAACACAAAAAACGCTGGCAAGAACACCATCGATCAGTATCTAAGCAAACACTCTGCAAACAGAGACCTGGACAGGCTCTTGTTTTGTGTGCGGTGTTTTTTCCACGCGAACCAACAGATGTTCTACCGTGAGGAGTTGCTAGTCGATGACCCGCAGGCCCTGAAGAGGTACCAAATCCGCCAGGTCGAACTGCTGTTTCTGCTCATGCTCTTCAGGCACGGGCTTTCACACAGGAGTGTCGAATTTGAGCGCAACGATGTGTGTGCCGTCATCTGCCCGATGGCAGGCACGCCTATGCAATCGCCACAATGCCCGCGCAACTAGCAGTGTATTGTCGCCGTGCTGGTGGCAACCCTCTCATTGGTGTTGATTTGTGAGAGTTTCAAGACAAACATGCGTCCTTGCGGGTGCCAAAGAATACAGACATCCAGACTGCTCATTTGCAATGCGGTCAGGCGTCTTATTCTCAGTGTAGCCAGACGTTGTATCGTCAGAGAAAATATATTTCTACTGTCAGTTTTTAATAAAAACTCTACCCTCAAATCACTCATCTTGCACCTTGCACTCGAGCAGCTCATGTCACCGATGAAGTGGGAGGTGTTACTGGTGGCAGGTATGGCAACACCGGGCGAGGTCTCTGTGCGGGCCAGCATGTCCGTAACACGTTTCCTCGGGGTAAAGTGTGCGTGTGTGTGCACATGTATATATATAACAGCATTTCCCCGTGCATATCGAGGGGCATGACAACTGGTGCTTTTTCTGCAAAATACGAGCCTCAGCATTTGTCGGCACCGGCATATGCACAAAGCATGCCTACCATACAAGAGATGCATCAGACATATTATGAGAATCACACTGTCGCTCATCTTCCCACGCTAGAACCAGCACCCGGCCTACAGCACGGCGAAAGCTTCATTCTGCTGTTTATGTTTTACGAAGTGCAGAATGAGAGCATTGGGACATGGCGCGTGCTGTCGCGCCTCGTGTCGCTCTATGAGCGATTGACTGGCAAGCAGAAGCACCGGCACGTTGGCATCAGTCTCGGAATACGCAAAAATAACAAACAGATCCTTGTGTTGCCCTATGATTTGAGCTGCTGGAATTCGCGATTGTCAGGGATCTCGTACATCAGTTCGCACAACAAGGACATGCAGTCTCAAGCGAACTGGATCAGTGCCAGTGACGCTTTGTATGTGGACATCCACGTGACCATCTTTGACCAGATTTTGCAAAACTTCAAGCTCAACAGCGACGCGTTTGTGTGGAACAGGTTGCCTCGCAAGGGCATAAAATACCCGACCCTCGGCACCATCATCCGGGATCACATGTTGTACATGCTGCACTACTGCCGCAAGCCCGTCGACCTGCAGCAAATTGACATTGAGCTAGAGCAAATCAACAACCAGGCGCAGTGTGCGCAGTACGTGTTGCTGCTGCTGATCCATCTGCTGCGCACAAATCAGATCCCGAATGCCACCAGCGGGCACATGAACTCCATTTATTCGCTGGTGTATCGCAAGACGTCGCTGCACCCGGATACGCTATGGCACGCGCTACTCGCCACCAAACTGTTCAAGGTCGTGGACGCACAGTGCTCTGTGCTCACGTTGCGGCAGTTTACGCACAGCGCCAGCAACTATGGCGCCATTGGCACGCTCACCGACATCAAAATGGACAATCCGTTTGATACGCGCGTGCCTCTCAACGAGATTCTCGTCTATGAGTGCAAATACACCCACCAGTTTACCACATGACTGCCACGAGCTGCCGTACAGCCCGATTCCACTTTATAGTGCAGACAAGCATGTGTGTTTTTAGACAACAGGTGCCAGTGTTTATTTCGTAACCATTGAAAAAAGGCCCGAACCCAGCACCCGAAGCGGTCATATGTTAAGTTCTATCTCTTGAATTTCGTTTCAAAAACTTAGCCTCCTTTTGCCACCCACAACGCCTTCTAATAACTTCTCCTCGCCCCATTCCACATGCATGAAATTCTCGAATCTGACATTTCCAGAGACCTGAATCGATGAAATCGAATGTCAGTTTCGTCGATTTTAGCGAGGACGTTTAGACCCGTGGTTTTTCGGCGGCTTGCGTCTGCAACAAGAGCTTGACGGCTATGCCTATGTCCTGCGGTGTTTTGGCGTTGTTTAGCAGATGTAGCAGCACCGAGTTGTAAATAATCATACGCACACCTGCCTCGCGCGGCCCTATGCAGAACATTACGTGCTGTGCAATGGCGTCGTGTGTGTGCTCCGTGTTACATGCAGTCTGTTGGATGCCGTTGCGGCGGTCGCCCTGTCGCTTGCCCAGGTTGTTGGCAAACGACGAGATCTCCTGGATCATACTGCTGATTGTGTGGTCCTTTGTCAGTTTCACGACATATTCCGTTAACAACTTGTTTTCTTCCGCACCAAGGCTGCTGCAAATATCACACTTTTTCGTCAAACTGGCCACCACATCGGTACTCACTGCTTCTGGTTCCACCTCCATGCCGGTAGTGGAACACTCGTTGAATGTTTGTCCTGAAAAGCTTGTTTATACGGTGCCCTCGCTCAGTTTCACGATTGTCGCACCCAACCGCGTGCCAGGCACTGCGCGCAAAACGCTCGGAAAACACACGGAAACACACAAAACGCGCACGTCCGCGCCGGGGCAGCACACACATGTGTGTGACATTGCGACGCAGACGTGGCCGTTTATGGCAAACCGTGTTTTTCTATGCGTTCGAGGCGCGTGTCTCCACCATATCTGAATGCACGCTGTCTTGTGAAGACAACCTATATAACTAGACCAAAGTCGGCTACATCACCACACACACAATGTTAGATCGAACAGATTCCGATGAATATTTTTTTGTGCTGTGTGAATACTTTCAATTGTTTGTCAAGCAAACCGTCGATGCGCACGAGCAGTACAACACTCCTTCTGGACGGTACATCGTGTATGAGAAAAACACACCGCTCGAAGTGAGCACCAGCCCCACTTACGTCACCTTTTGCGTTGCGTATGTTGATGCCCATGATCAAAAAAGTTGCTACGACATTGGCAAGAAAGAAGGCGAGTGGTGCGAAAATTTTGCAGACTGGCTTTTCCACCGTGGCAACCGCCCCGAGTTGCACATTGAGAATCATGCGTTCATTTTGTCGATTGTACAGGAAGCTACCATTCTCAAAAACAACTGCATCCAGCAACTACAAAAGGACGAAGAGGCAGGTGATGGTATTTTGGAGCTGAATTTGTTAGGAAACTGTTTCATGCGTGGTCACAACAATACAGTCTTTCGCTTTCAGAGTCATCTATCGGCATACAAAACATACATAGACAATTATGACATTCATCGTGATGACAAGGAGTCACAACAGCTCCAGGCACGGCACATGCGTGAAGACACGGAAATCAGGCTGCTTGCGTACGAGGTGGCCCGCACCGTGTTGTTTCATGAGACCTGGCAAGAGCTCCGGGTGATGCGCGCGAGTGTGAGAAAAATCCACAAACATATCGATCAGGACGAACACGACGTAGTATTGGAGCAACTCAGTCAGCTATGCATGTATAAATTTGGAGAGATTTCTGCATTGTTCACAATTGTTGAACTGTACCCGTCCCCGGAAAACATCCAGGTGGAGGCCCTTTTTTACAGTGCTGAAAACTGTATTATGCCCACAGAAGTGAATATTGAATCTTTGCTGACAAAACTGAAAGAAGAAGAGATCAAACTACTACAACTCAAAGAAAAAATGCTTAAGAAGAAAATTGAAACGTCCAGTGCAACATCTACCAAACAAATCAAACCACACACATCCACGTCCCATATACCGGAAAAGCCGAATTTGTTACCTGCACCGACACACAAAATAGAAGAGGAGTACAGCAAACCAGACATGTTTATACCAGCCGGATTTGGTGCTGATCAAAAACAGCATCACTCGCCGCTAAAAATACCGCCAAAGAAAACATCATCGTCGCCAAAGAAAACATCATCGTCGCCAAAACACTTAAAGACGTCTCCGCTCCAGCCCTCGCCCCCGCCATTGTCCCCGCCCACGGTCAAGCTCGAGCCGCAGTGCGAAATTCCAATTTTGTCAGTTCCACCATCGCCCTTGGTGACGCCAACGCACAAGTCGGCGACTCCGCACAAGTTGCCAAATCCATCGCTGTCGCCAAAAAAGACAGAGACCTCCAAAAAAATGGCACAAAAACATGATGGGTTGGATGGAGAAGAACCAGAACTCGACGTATTGAAAGCCAACATAAAAAATACAGAAGTGGTCATAAAACAACAGATAAAAAGAATCACGGGGTACATCACTGGACTTCTGCATCACAGAGCAATTGGCATTAGCGACAACATAAAAGCATATGCTGTCAACATGTTCCATGCATCTGCAATGGACCAAAATAAAATCACAGACAGCAGCAAAACGCAAAATGAACAACAAAAATATGTGAAGCCAGATACCAAAACAATCAATAACGTCGAGCAAATCGAGCAAACACTGAAAAAATTCACAGGTAATGTAGGCAACAAAATGTTAGGCCTCTGGAACAGATATCGAACGCTAAACCCGTTACAAAAACCCCTTGAAAAAATTGTAACATTGCAATCACCTCATGAAAATGATTTTACGGACTATGATCCTCTCACGTGGGACAAGACTCCAGATGATCGAACGCCTGTTGTTGTAACGCCGGTAAATCCACCAAGAGTTAATGACGGTGCAGACATTGATGCAGAAGTAGGCAAATTCCAGACGAAATACAATAATATCACAGCAGCTGTAGCACAGAGGTGGTATGATGAAATTTTATGTCATCGCGATTCAGCATTTGATAAATTTGAAACTTCCGTAATCGTAATATGTCTGGAGTTGTTTGAGAACTTGTCCATACAGGATTTTTTTTTAGTAACAAAAAGATTGGCGTACATTTATGAAAATAAAAAAATACGAAAAACCACCGGTAAGCCGGAACGCGCACAATATGTCAAACTAATCACTGATATCGTGCATTCGAAATGTGAACGTGAAACACTCAAATATTTCAATCATCTACCAATCAAAGACAAGTATAAAGAATACAGCGACAATGACATGCAAGGATACCAGTGGGCGAAAGAATTATTTGCTTGTGTACACGTTTGACAAAAAGTTTAGGGTTGCACTGTTTATGAATAAAAATAACGCTCGGCGAGTCATTGGCAATGTAACCCCGAGCGAGACAGCATGCACACAGGAAACACCCGCACGACTCGCACGTCGAGTAGTGCTTCACATGTTGTTGCAAACGACTCGCACGGGGAAGAGCGTCCAGTATGTTGAAAAGGCGTAGATAATCGTGGCGATGGAGAGAGGCACAATGCGCACCAACACTGTGGGCTTGGTGTGCGGTGTCTCGGAGTTTAGCACTGACAACACTATCGAGAGCACCGAGAGCACCACCAGCACGAGCGCCACGCCCAGCATGCCAATGTAAAAGCGCTTCTGCTTGCTCTCGTTGTACAGAATGGCGATGAAGAAGCCCTGCGCGAGCAGGCCGAAGAAAACGCTGAGCGCCATGAGATAAAAAGTGGAATCTTTGCTTATTGTAGGCACAATCATGCACGCATGCTCGATAGCAACAATCATGAAAAAAGTCGACAGCAAGGACATGACGACGCCGGACCGGCACAATTGGTGGAAAATCAGCGACAGGCAGAAAATGTGCACTGTGATGCCTGGCAGCCCGCAGAAGAGGCCAAAGTAAAAGAGGTTGCACTGGTAGGGCACCGTGAGCATTTCGGGGGTAAACAACGGAGCCAGAACGACTTTGTACACGGCGGCAAACACTGGGAAGAGCGTGCATGTCACGCACAACAGCCAGATCATGTCGATCTTCAGCGACGCCGGGGCGTCGCACGGCGAGAACCTTGACGGCAGTGCCTGTGACAAATCTTTGGTGCATTCGTGTTGGTGCTGTTGTTGTGGGTGCTGGTGTGGCAATACCACGTTTTTTGAGTACTGTATCTCGATTTGCCGCTGCAGTGTATCTGCGAACATGAGGGTGCTTGTAGCAGAAGAAGGCGCGGCGGGTGCTGGCGGGGCTGCCATGCTGTGGCCGCCAAAAAGATCACGCACTTGTCCCGTATCAAGCACTTTGTTCTTTCTTCTCGATGTGGCAAAGTCCACATTGTCGAAAATACTGCTCATCACAGCAGTGTTTCGACGCGTGTTGCACTTGCACACACAATCGATGCAAACACTAGAAATTCCTTCCTATATATATACACGGCACAATGTCTGGGTGTGTAATGCGCATAATCCCCACATGACGCGCCAAAAAGCCAAAGAATCGTCTACCTGACGCCGCAGGCATGTCACATTGCCTCTCTAGCTGCCAAGGTGCGTACTATGCCGCCATGTTACCAATACGAGGTCTGGGTTGCATCGCGTGTCTTTCAGAGTAATGTAATTTATTGGAATCTATGTCATATTTTTCTTGTTCAGTGGGACACGAGATGTCGACACGAATTGATGGGATTTGATGCGACCATAGTGGCAAAGACGAGTGCAAGAGGCCACAAGAGAGGAGACGATATGGTAGCGAGCGAAATATGTGTGTTCCTACGAAACCCCGTCCTTCTGGTCACACCAAGCTCCGCGCCCAACAAATGTCACGTGTTGCATGTATGATACGCTGCTAGTCGCGCCTTGGCGAATCGGGCATTTGCATCTCATATGTCATGTCCTCCTGGTCTGTGTGTCGCTCTTCTTCGTTTTGCGGCATGTCTTGGTCTGCGCTGCCTTGCGACATCTGAAATGCAGTGGCATCTCGCGACCCCCCTGGCATGCTCGCTTCTATTTGTGCATGCGCTGCCACCAGGGATGCCTCTTGCGTGTAATGCGACACGTATCCACGAGCAAACCCGGCCACCACTGGTTCTTCTATGTCCAGCATATTTTCCACGGCACCACCAGACATTTGCTCGCGCAGATGCAGTGGTATCTGGCAGGGTTTTTGCGATAATTGATCCAGGTGCATTTGTTCTAACATGTTTTTTTCCTCCAATGATTTTGCTATACGCGCTTGCATCTGAATGCTGAACTCGAGGACTGCCATTGACGCACGATTAATTTCTTTACTCAATAACCTCGGAGAGATCACGAGCAAGGGCATCGTGCGAATGGCGCATTTTCCGCCAGAAGCGTCTTCTTTTTTGGTCGCTTGCTGCCTTGGCGGTGTGCGTGCGGCGGTTTTACTTTTGGTGGGCTTGGATTGGGCAGATTTTGCCATGTTTTGACTGTTCTTTATTCTGGCGACATCGGCCAACGCCATGTCATCATCAGACAATTCTTCTAGGTCTATGGGAAGGTCGTCATCAAGACTGGAATGCTGCTGCAGGGGAAAAGTTTTTTGCACGGGGGGAATTGTGTCTTTCCCGCCAGAAACACGTTCTTCTGGAGTCCTTTTTTCATTTGCCGCTGTGTTGGCCGATGGCATTTGTTCATGAGATATTTCTTGTAAACCTTCGGGCCAGCTGTTATCTTCATGATCACTGTTGTCTATTTCTGGTGTCTGTAGCGAACCCGGTGCTGTTGGCTTCTTCTGTGCCGATTTACCAGCAGACCTGTCTCCCTCCATGTTTGCTTTTCCTACAACACTGTACTTATATAGCTACTGCGGGCATAAAACTACCAGGGCATTGTACGTCCGAAACGTTGTGCATTGTACGTCCGAAACGTTGTGCATTGTACGTCCGAAACGTTGTGCATCACTGCTGAAACGCCTATTATGGATGCGCTGCCCGAAATAGCACAGTACGCACGATGGCCACAACGCGGCTGTAATATGCCTCGCCGCCAAACACCACTGCAGCGCAATACAACACGGCAATGTGTGTATTGTGCGTTTTTTGCATGACATGTGTGTTGTACATCTGTTGTTTATATGCGTATGCCGCCAGCATAGCTCGTGATGCTCGCACACGCGTCGTGTTGTGGAATACTGCACATTAGACACCCACAGAACTCGATTTTTTTTGCCAATAAAATTTACAAGCCTACACCCGCCGACACACGCACGCATGTTTGACCCTGTTTTGTACATGAAAAAACGCCAGCACCTCGGAAAAAACACTGTAAAATCAGACGGATATCTTGTCTACTCACCATGCCTTCTGCAAGCGCTCGTATTTCACACAAATATGTTGGATGTTCCCGTAAATACGACATATCTGTGAGTATTTTACAATGGTGTATTGCTTTCGTCTAGGGTGTTTCAGAGGAAACTGTGGTGTTGGCACTTTTTATATTGGCCCATTCTTGTTCTACATCAACCGAAACCTTCAGGCTTGTGGTAATGCAGTTGTCATTCGACAACAATAGATTATTCGCATGTTCAGAGATCTCCGGTACTTTAAGTTTTGACAAAGCGTGGTCGATCTCTTTTGTGCGCATAGTTGCAATTTTCAGCGTTTTTTGGATTTGGCTGCTAAGATCATTCTCAGCAACTCGTGGTGTGCCAGGCGTGATGACGTTGATGAGTTTGGTGTGGGTGTTGTTAAGAAAGTTACAAGCTTCCAACATTCTTTTCTCGTCATTGCGAGCTATAATGTCGTTTATGTTGAAGTGTGCATAAAAATACTCATTGTATTTTGCAAAAATGCGTGTAGGTGCCGCATTTTCTTCCACATAGTAATTTTTCAATTCAAATCTTATTTTTTCGAGTGTCTCGTCGTTGTTTTCGTGGTACAACGCAATAAGCTGTCGAATTTCTTCTAACAACCCGATATTGCTGGTGTCTTTTTCACCATATATCCATTTTTCAAACACTTTAAACCGTTTATGTTTCTGTATTTCCAATTCCGCCTGGCTATGTGGCTTGAACAGGGACTGTCGCACATTGGTGGTAGTTATGCCCATCGAGCGCCTGGGCAGGCCAGTCGCCATCGCATTATATAGTTTATACTGTGTATGTCTACTCAACGTCCACATACCTACCTGCTAGAACACGCTACCCTCAAAACTACACATTAACCCGAGAACTCAGGTACATGAGCGATGTATCCGGACAAAGTGAAACACGTGTTCACTTGACATGGTTTTGTGAGTCTTTGTAACCGCACGATGGGCACGGTCGATTACCGTCTGAAATCACCCATGATAAGAAAATGGATGTGACAAACGCGCAGATTCGGTGTATTGCTTATCGTTTTGCACGCCGTGCATGAACTCCAGGATTCTTTTTTGCGGCACGTTTGCCGGTGTGCGCCGGTGTCACACGGGTGCGTGCTGTGGGGAGTCGTGCATAAACTCCAGGATACTTTCCTGCGTCAGGTGCGTAAAGTACAGCAGCGGCAGACACGTATAAAACGCGAAAAACAGCACAATGCTCGGTGTCTCTGATCGCGTGCGTATCATGTACACGAAAATGAACACAAGGGGCGTAATGAATTCGTAATACAGCAGCCACAGGATCATGCGTTTCGCGATGCACTTGCTCATGGCGGCGTCGAGCAGGAGCGACAGCGCGAGTAGCGTCACGTTGATTATGAAACCGACCAGGTAGTAGTGTTCGATGGGCCGTAGATGCGAGTCAAACGTGAGCACAAGGCCCGCGCACAGCAGCAGAATCTGCGTGATTATGTGCACAATTTGCATCGCGAGCAGCAGGGGAATCGGCACGCGGCATGCCCTTAAAATGTTGATATATATAGACACACGCGCGAAAAAAAGTGCCATTGGAAACCGGAAACGACAGAGAGCACTGTTTATTTAAAGCAGAAAATATGCGCTACGCGGCGCCAGCACGACACACACTGCGCGAGGCGTGGACGGTCTCGCCTTCTTTGATCTCGATAAAGGTGTTTTCGCACAGCAGGCGCACACACAGTTTGGTAAACGTGTCAAACAAGACCAGCAGGAAATCGTCGTCGTCTGCTGGCAACTTGCCCTGTCGCTGCTGTGTCTTGATGAGTTGCAGGATCGCGCAGATGGTGTACTTCACCTTCTCGTAGATATGCTGAGAGTCGTGGCAAAAAGGCGCAATGACAAAGACATACGCCAGCTGGTCCACACGCTCCAGAATAATCTCTATGGCCAGTTTATAGGCGGGGCTCGGGGGTGTAGCGCGCTGTTCTATCTCCAGCGAATATGCGACCACTCCCTGCGCAATGCCGTCAAGCTGTTGCAGGAAGCTCATTTTTTTGTATGGACCACATGCCTGCGCCTCATTGCTGGCGATTTACATTTTAGCACGCAGTTTACGCGGGCTCCGTGTGCATTGCATTCGACCCTGGAGCCGTGTCGGCGTCAGCCACCGGCGCAACGATTTTTTTCGTCCGTCGTCGCGACGCAGTTGGATTCACACTTGTAGATTCTGCCGTGGAGGTGCTGGCACTGGATTGTCCGTCTGTCGGCGGCTCTTCTGCATTCGCTGCATCCACGTTCGTGGTGCCAGGAAGGGGGTGCGTGTCGCTCGTACTGGAAACATTCTCAAACAAGAGAGGGCCGCCTAGCCCCGTCGACACAAGTCGCACTGGACTGGACGGCACTGGACTGGACGGCACGGAAAGAGGTGGCATCATGTCGGAGTTGTAACTTGGTGGCAATGACCGCGGTGGTGGTGATAGTGGAGGTCGAGGAATGTGCTCCTTGTTGAATTCTGGTGCCGGAAACATGAGAATATTGACACTGGGCACATTGGTAAAGCCCAGACGCATGTAGATCTGAAAGGGAGCTGGCACTACAGAAGCTGTCGCGTCACACGCGCTGATGAGCGGGTTGTTGAAGGTATTGGAAGGCTTACTGATCTGATCACAGATGCCAAACTGCAAAAAACCATTGCTGCGTTCCTCTGCCATGACCATGTCGTTTCGGACGGTGTCGCGCTTGTTTTTGGACGGCACCAGCATGCTGTACCCGCCGAGTTTGCAGATGGCGTGGCTGACGCCGACGGTCTGCTCGTTTTGCGTGACGGAATTCGACGAGAGCCGGAAAACCACTGGAGGGTGTCCGACGGGTTTGGTCTTGAAAAACTTCAGCTTGAAGCCCAGGATGTCGCCGCTGCTGGTGCCTCCCTGGCACGCCGACCACATGTTGCGGACCTTGAAGTTTTTGCCTGCAACTTGCAGCGTGCCGACAAAATCGGTGGGCGCATACGACGCCGGGTTTGGGTCGCCATAGTGCGCGCCCCCCTGGTGGTCGCTGCCGATGAAAATGCCGCCGATTTTGGCGTAGGTGTTGATGAAATCCCACAGGAACTCGTCCACATACGCCAAGTACTTGTCCTTGCGAATGCGATCCGAGTCGTTGTCAAAGTCGACTTTTTCGGCGTACCCGTCGAAAAAGTAGTAGCTCATCATCATGCCGAAATCGCCCATTGAAATGACGTTTAAAAATTTGTGATAGTGCATTCTTGCCTGGTCCACGGGCTCGTGTGATCGGCTCCACACTGCTTTTTGCGCCTCCCACAGCATGCTAAACTGCGCCTGTGTTGCGACCACGTTGGGCTCAATCGAAGACACATACACCTCCGCTAGCAGTGTCTGGATCCCCAACAGCAGGTAGTTGATGGTCGCCAGATTTGCACAGTACACCAGGTCCGGCATGTAGCGGTTAGTCACTCGCGTGGCGTCACCGCTTTTCAGAAGCACTTCGTTGTAGCGCAGCTGGAACACAACGTCGCCTGCGCAAATACACTTGGCCACCGCAAGATTAAACGGCTCGTGGATGCGCGGAATGTTAATGGGCACCACCAGACGCGGAATGTTTATGTACAGTGTCATCACCGTCTGGTTGGTAGACAGGTTCTTCGACATGGAGCGCATAGTGCTGTCGGAATTTTGCAGCGCAGACAGCGGCCCATCCTGGTCGTTAAATTTGCCTGAGGGCCACAGGTTGTTGCGGATGCGCTTGGCATTCACCCCGTTGCTAAACTCGCCTGTGTTGTCGTACTCGCCGTTCGGACCCTGTGCGGTATCCATGCCCTTCCGGATATTCCATGGCCGGCTCATCGCGTCCACGTCTTTTCCACCCGTTTGCTGTACACAGTCTGAAACAGATGCTCTCGCTTTATATTGTTTATTTATATACACCAGCTCGCCAGTAAAACAAAAAATACCACACGCAGTGCACGGCAGGCACACACTTGGCTGCACTTGGCATGCAAAAAAATACCGGAGCCCTGCGGTTTTTGTGCAAAGCCTCACATGACAGTATCGCTCACGCGCTACTCTTGGATATCACAAGTCGTGTTGCTGTATATTTTACCACAACGAGTGCTGTTTTCGGGGCTTGTCCCGTGTTTTCCTTACATGAAATCATTTTTTCGCTCTGGCACCAACCACCCACATTGCATGCACTAGTACGAAGGGCTCTTACAACATGTCCAAACAATTATTGCAAACGCATGTGTTTTGAGTACGCACACGTCGAGCACCGTTTTTGGGCCTGATGGAGTGGAGTTTCAAAATCCACTCTTGTGTTCATGTGGGAAACTGGCACGAATAACCAGCATCGTAAGCTGACGTTTCCAGACTTGGAGGAATCACAGGCCCAAACTTAAACGCAGCATTCAAACCTGCCCCGCGCATAATGTCGTGCGCTATGGCGCCAACGTGCAAAAACAGCACGGTAATGATCCCCAGGTAGAGCGTGAGAAATATTTCGTACAGCGGCAGTATGCCAGTCATTTTGTTGGGGCAGCCGTTGTCGCTGGACATTGTTGGAATGCCTGCGTGCATGGACATTGAAAACACTGCGAAAATGATGACATGGAACAAGAGCGATAGTTGCTGCACATACGGCGTGTATGTGACTCCCCAGCCTTCTTCTTTGTGCAAGGCCCTGTGCACATACATTGGTATAGACGCCACAAGCAGACATAGTAGTATAGCCGCGTAAAATATCACTACAATCTTGTGCTCCTGCAAGCCCGAGTAGCATTTTTTGTAGTCAATCGTGGTGGGGTACGCAGGGGCACATTTATACACATTAGCATCCAGCAGTGGCGTAGTCGGGCCACCAATGGGGTTCACATACAGCCGATTGCTCTCCACAGCGTGCATTATAGCGGCGTCGGGACAATAGGCGCTGTCATGTAAGTGCAAGTTGTGTTCGTATGCCCAGAGCGGGGAAGCGAGGACAACGGGTTTGTCGCCCTGACCCGTGGTACGATCATTGTTGAGCACGTTTTTGGCACTTTCAAAAAGGGGCACCATCAACAAACTGGTCGACGGCAGTCCAAATGGTTTGCCACCCGGTTGCTCGGTAAAAACCTCGTAGGAGCCCAGGGTTTCGAGCGAGATTTTGGCCGGCGGTGACGTCACGTCGAGGAATTTGTGTTTCATGAGCGAAATATAAGGTCCATCTACCACCTCGACGTCAGCAAGCAAGACTGTGTTGGGGGGTATCACAAAGAAACAAAACGCCATGATGACGAGTATACTGTTGAGAAGCAGATAGGCTACCGAGTAGCCATCGCGCTGCCAGACGAAGTTGAAGTTCATTTTTAGTCGATATACCGCGCATGTCATGTGCTTTTATAGGATGTGCGCATGTCGCCAGTGTGTTTTTTTACCGCTTTTGGTGTGTGGCTTTAAACGCTCGGAAACACACGACATTGACAGCCTTAGTACGCAGTACAAGAAAACAAATTGTTCGGGCCCTGTAAACAATGACAAACGTGCCTGTGTATCATTGTACCAGCATCGCCACAAGTTTGGGTGAATATTACACACTTGGTACCTATATAAATGTGGCGAAATAGCTAGCGGACGTGACTTGATTTGCCAGAATGTCATGTTTTCAGGGCGGTCGAATTAGCACTACGGGCTTCCAGTGCAGCGTTTGTTTAGGAGGCGAACACTGCTTGTACGACGAAGCGATGATGGACATGCAATTGAAATCCCAATTACAGCACCGCATTGTGGTAGAGGGCGAGGCCGGTATGGTTGAATTGTCAGAGACATGCGCAAAAGGGCATATGTGTTGCACAAAATGTCACACAAAATGGTGCAGGATGCCACAGGCAAAATGCCCCACGTGCAGGGGCAAATTGTTGCCCATTTCCAGTAGAAAAATACCCTTGTATACGCACGAACAGGCCGTGGACATGAAGCTAGACTCTGATTCCGCTCAATCGCGGGCCGATAAACGGAATGTCAATTTTGGATTGCCTGAATTTAGGGTGAACACAGACCTGGCAAAGGCAATCGCAGACCAGAATGTAAATGAAGTGTTCCAACTTCTACTGAAAGGGGCAAACGCAAATGCGTGCCTGGAAAGCGGATTGCCGCTGGTGGTGTATGCTGCTTCCTTCAATTATTGGAATATAGTCACAATGCTATTACATGCCGGGGCACATTCGTCTGCCCGTAATAATCAGTCGGAAGAATCTCTCATTTGCATGGCAGTCCGCGCAGGTGACGCCAAAGTTGTCAAGTCCTTGTTGAAAGATTATATGATTGAAGTCAAATCACTTTCACCCGAAGGCGAACACATGCTTATAGAAGCAGCCAACAAAGGGCATTGGGAAATCGTGTTTCTTTTGATCGACAATGGTGCAAGCGCCGATACTCTGTCATTGCAGGGCGAATCTGTTGTTGACATTGCGTTTCGTCTTAACAATTTTCCTGCCATACTAGAAATGAACATACGCAAAATTAAGATAGATCCGTTGTCACCCATGGTCGAGAACAGTCTTGTACACGCTGCGTCCCGTGGGATGTGGAGTTATGTATTCGATATGTTGGATGGCGGTGCATGTAGCATGGTTTGTAATAACGAAAACGAATCCTTGCTCTGTATAGCCGTACGTGGAAATGATTTACCCAGTGTTCAGAAATTGTTAGAGACATACAGGGTTCCTGCCGACTCACTTTCGCCCACTGGCGAACCTCTTATGATACAAGCTGCCGCGACAGGGCACTGGGAAATCGTATATCTTTTGCTGGATCATGGTGCATGCCTGCAGCGCGAATCTCTTGCTGACATTGCGTTTCGTACAAGTAATTATAATGCCATAGAACAACTGCTGACAAGAAACGTTCAGATGGATTTGTCGTCAACTGTGGCCAAGAACTGTGTGGCAAGTGCTGCGTCTGATATGGTGTGGCGTCATGTATTCTTTATGTTGCATGCCGGTGCATGTCCGACGCTTTGTAACGCCGAAAACGAATCTTTGCTCTGTATAGCCGTACGTGGAGATTGTGTACGCAGTGTTGAGAAATTGTTAGAGACATACGAGGTTCCTGCCGACTCACTTTCGCCCACTGGCGAACCTCTCATGATAGAAGCTGCCACGACAGGGCACTGGGAAATCGTATATCTTTTTCTCCAGTATGGTGCGTGCTTACAGCGCGAGACTGTTGGTGACATTGCGTTTCGTACAAGCAATTATGATGCCATAGCAGAACTGATGACACGCATCGATATTGATTTTTCGTCACCTGTGGTCAATAACTGTGTTGCAAATGCTGCGTCCCGTGGGTTGTGGCGTTATGTATTCTTTATGTTGGATGCCGGTGCACGTCCGACGCTTTGTAACACCGAAAACGAATCTTTGCTCTGCATAGCCGTATGTAAAAATGATGCAAACATTGTTGAGATGTTGTTAAAGATGTACAAGGTTCATCCGGACTCACTTTCGCCCAATAAAGAACCTCTGATGATAGAAGCAGCCACGAGAGGGCACTGGACAGTCGTAGTTATTTTGCTCAATAACGGTGGGAACAAAAATTGTTTGTCGTTGGAAGGAGTATCTCTCGTTGACATTGCCATTCGTGCACGTGAGTGTACAACCTTACTGCATCTGATAATACTCAACGCCGGTGTGGATTTCTTATCACCTTTAGTCAAAGATTGTCTCACAGACGCTGCGAAGAAAAAAGATTGGATTAATGTTTTTCGTCTATTGGATGCCGGGGTAAGTGCAAACAGTTTCAACAGCAATAATGAATCCCTGTTGTACATAGCGATTTGCAATAATGAACTCGAGAAAGTCAACAAATTGCTCCAAACATACCTGGTTCCTGCGGACTCACTTTCACCCACTGGTAAAGTTGTCATATTGACAACTGTGCAGAAGTCATTCTGGTCCATCGTAATGACACTGTTACAACATGGTGCTTCCATGTTGTCTTGCGTCTACGACGATGAAAACATATTAGACGTTGTGTTCCAAGACTATGACATACGAAATGCACGCCATCATGATGCAAAAAAGTTGATTTATTATTTGATAAAACATAATGTCCGTGGACATTTGCTATCACATCAAAGCGAGTGCCATTTAGTTATTCTTGCAAAACAATATACTTGGCAGCTTGTGAATGACATGCTCGAGGCAGGCGCAAAAGGCAATGGCAAAACGTTGGACAACAAATCTCTCATTGTCCTCGCTTTGCAGGGCGGTCAAACCAAAATTTGGACACACATCATAGAACGTGGTGTAGATACAGATTTGTTGTTGCAAGACGGCGAAACTCTGATTGCATGGGCCGCTTTTGCAAATTTATGGGATGCTGTGGCACTGTTGCTTCGCAGAGGAGCCTCTGCAGACACTAGGACACTTTTGAACGAATCTCTTCTTTCGATTGCGGTGCAAAGGCACAACACAAGCATGGTACGAGTTTTGATACGGCATAATGCCAACGTCAACACCTTTACAAAAAAACAACAATCTCTCATTCACACTGCAATTTTGTTAAAATTTGCGGACATATATGTTTTGCTACTGGAAGCTGGCGCAATACTAGACGTAATGTCAATGATTGGTATAATTAAGAACATGTATTTTTGGAAAATACACTTGAATATCGACAACATTATGCAAGCATTGCTACAAAACACAGACATAAACGAACTGTGCGATGATAATAATGAATTGTTGCTTCCTAGTCTGGCATTTGCGAACGAGTGGGAGCCTGTGTCTTTGCTGTTAAAATACGGGGCTTCTGTTTTGTTGTTCAAAGACGGCGAAACTCTGATTGCAAAGGCCGCTTTTGCAAATTCATGGGATATTGTAGAACTGTTGCTTGGCAGAGGAGCCTCTGCAGACACCAGGACACTTTTGAACGAATCTCTTCTTTCGATTGCGGTGCAGAGGAACAACATAAGCATGGTAGGAGTTTTGATACGGCATAATGCCAACGTTAACACCTGTACAAAAACACAACAATCACTCATTTGCACTGCTGTTGTATCAAATTTTTTGGACATGTATTATTTGCTGCAGGAAGCTGGTGCAATACTAGACGTAATGTCAATGATTGGTATAATTAAGAACATTTTTTTTTGGAAAATACACTTGAATATCGACGACATTATGGAAGAATTGCAACAAAACACAAACATAAACGAACTGTACGATGATAATAATGAATTGTTGGTTCCTAGTCTGGCATTTGCGAACAAGTGGGAGGCTGTGTCTTACCTGTTAAAATACGGGGCTTCTGTGCACTTTGAAACCAAGCTTGGAGAGTCGGCTATCTCCATCGCAGTACAGCGAAATAACGATAGCATACCAATGCTGCTTAGTTACGGGGCACTGGCAGATTCACTCACCGCCAATAAAGAGCACCTGGTTCTGTTCGCGGCGGCTAGAAATTGGTGGCATATTGTACAGACGCTGCTTTCGGCAGGTGCACCCATCAACTGTACAGACGCTACCGGGATGACGTTATTGTGCCACGCTGTTGACCAAAAGAACCTCGAAATGGTGAAATATCTACACGATAAGGGGATTCGAGACCGGTAAACACGCCACAAGGCATTTGTATTTTGGCATTGGCAGAAGGCAATGAGTGTGAGACGATAAGCATGTGTCTGGTACACTGGAATTCGGCGGCAGCGGCAAGGTAGAGTCAGTTTTGGTGGTATTTTGTACACACTCCGGTCTGTTGCTGGCGAAAGCAGTGTGTGCACCACAGCATGCACGACACGACATAGTGCGCTTCTCGGGAAAAAACGACGCGGGCATGGCAGAAACTGCGATTTTTGCGTGTGCGGTGTGCCGTGCTTGATGCTGTATGTTGTGCATCAAACGGTGTTTCGTATATAAACATGCTATTGCGCGGCATGCCACGCGCTACTGCTGTAAGCGGAAATGTCTGGGATTGCGAGCATCGGCACGGCCACCAACTCGAACTTGGCAGGTGCCGGGCCGTCCATTAACACCACAGGACGCACTGACCTGACAGCAATCAGCATGTTTGCCAGCAACGACACAGACCTCAAAAACGGGCAACACGACGTGAAGCGGCACGAGATCTGTGTCGCGGTGCCGCAGCGCCAGATCCAGGCGTATTCTGCGGTGTTTTCCTACGACCCTTTTGTCGAGATGCCCGTGGCCCTGAACTGCGGTAGCGACTACAAAAAGCTGCCCATTCCCGACCTGAACTCGGTCCTCGACATGACGATCTCGCGCTATTACCGCGACGTGGGCGACGCCCGCAATGACCTCGAGTACATGTTTGCCAAGAACCAGATATCGCTGCACTCGATGGACATTGGCATCAACCGCACGCTTTGCCTCATGCAGGACAAGCTCATGAAGAGGACGGCAGACGGCCAGTATGCTGTGCACCACCGCCGCAACGCGATTTTCATCGCGACAAGCGCGGCCGACTTTACAGACGCCAACGATAACGAGCATGGCGGAAGATGGGCCCCGTGCCAAACGGACACGTATGAATCCATCTACGTGTTCTCGCCCACGGTTCCGCCCGCAGTGGCCAACCAGAACAACAGTTTCATCTATGGTATCGTGCTGAACATCCACGAAAATCCTGCCACCACCCTCTACGATCTCACCGAGCACCTCGACCTCGTCATGCGACTGGTAATGCGCAACACCGAACCCAAGGTGCACACGGCAAAGAATGTCACGAGCGCACCGATCGAACCACCAGACCTGGTGTACGCAGGCATCGCGCTCACAGACGCATGTGCACACCCCCAGAACGGCGACACCGCTGTGACGCTCAACATTTTCTCGGCCCTTACCGTCGACAACGGGCCCTTTAGTATTCTGACCAACGACGACCTCATGTGGATCCACGACATTGAGCTCGCCGACTTTGAAAAGGACGGCATGCGCCGGCAGCGCATCGTGCTCGACGTGCCCTCTATCTTACGTTGCGTCACACCGGGGGTCGCCGGCAATAACACGTTTGAAAACCAAATCACTACCCGATATAACCGCTTCCAGGCCGCCCGCAGCACCACCGTCATCACAAATGCCCTCAAGCACAAACCAGGCAACCCATCTCGCAAGACCTTTCTAATTGCACCCCAGAAGAAAGGATTCGGAATCCTGAAGCGATCATCGGTCAAGGACCGCATGCGCCACATTGGCACCTCGATTTCGTCATGTATGCCCTCCAAGCGTCTGGACCTTGTCAATGGCGCAGTTGCCAAGTTTTAACCTCCTGTGTCCACAACAAAAACCGAATAGCCCTGTTGTAATATAGGGGTCATCACGGTTCATATCAACTATCTTTCGGTAGACAATTCATTTCTTTCCTGCATGCTCTTTTTCGCTAGAATATCTCACAACAAGAGTTTTAAGCTGATGATTGTTGGATGCTAAACTGGGAATCACGATCCATGCCACCCCCTCCACTTTGGCGCCTGTGTGTTTGCAGTAAGCTAATTTATTAAAAAGAACCCCATTATATGCGCAATTCTATGCTATTTCTCTGTTTCTCTCGTGTGCCACACCCCGGCTAAACACGCTGCTTCACTCGTCTGCCAAACGCGTGATGCACGGCGGGGATCGTCGTGGCATTCGCGTCACATACCCCCGGTGTTTGAGCAGAAACGCCATTGTGGTGCCTGTGTATATTGCCAATGCCGCAATCGGCAGCATCTTGTCGTTCTGGTATAACGCTGCCAGCAGACAAATCGCTGCAATGTCCGACGGCACGGCAAAAACATACTCTTCACTCGACAGACACTTTTCCATAAAATCATGCGTCAGCTCCTGCTCGGCGTCGGCGACGGCAAAATGGTCAAAGAGCGTCTCTGCAAAAAAAATGGGGCCATGCACGCGGAACAGCCTCCATTGCAGCGTTTCGAGGAGGTCGCGCTCCACCGTTATAAAGTCGTACAGGCTGTTTTGCCCGAGCACATTGCCACTGGCCCGCATGGCGCAAATGATGTCACCGGGCCTCAATATGGTGCTGTACTGGCCCTCTTCCATCTTGGACGCAACACACAGACAGGTGGCAGCAATCAGCATGCGGTTTTCGCTGCGTGACATGTTATTTTTGAAGCGCGTCGAGATTGTGTGCACCACCATGTCGTTCTCGGACTGCAAGCACACGGTGTCTTTTTGCTCGTATCGCACGAAATCGGGACGCGCGGTGTCTGTGCGGATGCTGGCAGTGTAAGCAAAGAGCAGATACACCGCATTGTGTGCTGTTGCATGGCGTAGCAGCAGTTTCCGGGCTACAAACAGGGTCCACTGCGCCAAATCTGCACTCGTCCTCGCGTCTGCTGGCATCAAAGCAAGCCCTGCGTATACCTCGCGCTGCCGTACTTGCACCTCAGAGTATGCCTCGAGAATGCAGGTGTCATCTGCCTTGTCTGGAGCTGCTGCGGAGGTGGCCGATGCTGGTGTGCTGGTGTTGTAAACAAAAAATGACAACTTGGAGAGAATGGGCATCACATGTTTTTTCGCGTGCCGAACAGACCTCAAATACATTTTAGGCTTCTGACCAGACGAGGCCTCGTGTTTGTTAATAGTGCGTGTGTGTTTCTTACGGGGTGCCGGTTTGCCGGACATGTTTGGTGTCTCGCGCACATGCAGTGCCGCGACTTTGTACGCGATCTTATATTTTACTCCATGCTATTTGCGACACCGGCCACTTTTTTTTTTGACACCGCAAAGCACTGAACGCTATGTCTTTTTTGGTATTTTTGGGGGGCATCTGAGCACCTCGAAAAAGACGAGATTACTCTGATTTTGAGCTTTCCACATATGGTTGCTGGAGTGCAGTTGCACCTTGATCTTGGATTCTTGAACCTTGAACTTTGAACCTTGATCGGTGTTTTATTTCGCAAAACGGTGACGGCACGATATGACAACGGAATGGCCGAATTTGTCGAGTCTACTGGATGGGCTGTAGGTTTGGTTCAAACACGACGTTCACCACTGGCGTGACCAGTGGAATCGGCGATACGACGATGGAATCGTCAAATATGTTTGCGAGAGCGTGTTTCTGTATGTAGGCTGTGATTTGACGTGTTTCGGTAAAGGAGGCACCAATCGAGAGGCGGTGCATTTCGATCGACTGCACCACTTGTTTGTGTGTCTTGTATTGTGGTATCACCGTGATGTTCTGTGCTGTCGTCACACGCAATGTAGCCTGGCCTCCGGACAGCAGTTTCTGCCCAAATCCTCCCAGGGTTAATCGACTGCATACATCGGTGGCAGTGTCGGCATTGCGCAGAGTTTGGGCTGAAGTAAGACAAGTGGGGGCACTCAAAACGCCCTGCAGCGGGTAGATGCCGACGAAAAATACGTCCAGCCGCGTGTCGTCAATTTGCACCCAGTCAAACGACAAGAGCAGCGGGCTGGCGCCGTGACCAGACTGTTGCCACATATCCTCCACATACTGTTCGCAATATGTATGCCACTGGACGATGGCATTGTCGTAAGTTTCTAGGTCGTCGGCCTTCAAGCGCATCGAGGCAGACCCCTGCACCAAGATGGCGGCTTCAAATGCTCCCGGAGCGTTGCTGACAGCAAAGACGGCGTCTTTCTCGGACACAAACGAGATGTTTGTATCGTCAGTGTTGAGCATGCCGGGAGTTGTCTGTGGACGCGGCGTGGAATCGATAAACGAGGACAGGAACGTTGTTGACACGGTATTGTCGTGTGTGGTCAAGATGGGCGCGGTTTGCACAGCGTCCTCCGCCATTGTGTACTCAAACGCGGTGGCCATCAGCACGGTGTGATTCATCATGTACAAAAGAAAACACGCGTTGTATGACACATGTCTGTTCCACAAGCGCATGGAGCGCATTGCACGAGCCTATCGACCGGTATGTGTGGCTGTTATATATGATTTCTCGGCTGTCACCACAATGTGACGGAACCAGCACAACACCGGCAAGACATGGTGTTTATCCATGCATTCGTGCTGCTTGTGGGGTTGCGTCCGTGTGTATTTACTTTCGCATTATACACACGCGTATACATATATATGTCGGCAATAATGGTACTTGGCACGCGCCATGCATCTCATGGACGAACTTGTGCTGATTTCGAAAAACGCATGCTCTATTATCTCGGTGTCGTGGATTTCCATACTGATTGTCGGCCGCATCTATGACTTCCACGTGGCATATATTTCGTTTATCGAGCGCACCAAAAGCGAAGAGTGGCTGCTCGAGCACTGCCAGGACGACCATTTTTTCCACAAAATGGCATACCACACCGACGTGTGTGACTTGGTCGTGGGCAACAGCATCATCTGGCCGAGTCTATACGGCATCAACGAGAGCATGAGCAAGATGAAACTGTGCGGTTTCCACGACTGTTCCACGCTGCTTGGCATCGTGTACAATGGCGGCATTCCTGTGATGCTCTGCATTCTGCTGCTGTACATCGTGACGCCGTCGTTTATCCTACCCCTCTTACAGCGCATGTATTATGTGTATTGCGAAAACACCCTGATGGCAAAGTGCTCGCCCAACATTCGCAGTGCTTCTCCCCGCCGGCACGACGCCAAACACGCCATGTATTACGACGTTATGGACGACGTGGCCGCAGACATACACAGCGGTGCCAAAAACCGTTTTGTGTAAACTCACGAGGAGCCTTACACGCACCTGTCTCGTGCGAGAAAACCCACCGTGCGTATGACACATCGCATGCTATTGTTTTGAGGCTGCTGCTAGACACACGGATGCAACATGCGAGACGAAGACTCAATACTTAAAAAAAGCATTGTTTCGGCAACAATCTGGTGGCAGACAATGATTCCAGACTCTGGAACAATCCATCCATTACGGCTATTTGTGGTATGCACTGTGAAAATTTTACATCAATGACGAGTTTCGGGATCATCAAAAAAACCGTGCTCTGTCAATAAACATATATATGTCCACTGTATATCAAGTGCATGGTCGGCATAACAAGAACAAACTAAAATGCTTCGACACAACATGCAGCCAACTGTGTGGTTTCCAATTGGACATGGACGTCGCTACAGGCTGACAACTCTGTACGACGCACTATCAGACTACTTTGCTTATTTCAGCCAACATCTACGGGAAGGCGGCTGCAATTATGCGATGAATGCGGCGAAAACCATCATCGGCCATAACGGGCACGGCGTCAGTATCAAGCATCAGCATGTCTGGCACCCGTACAACAACTTGAACGACGATACATTTGATAATCAGATCCGAGCTATGACAGTGTCATGGGATTTCCACAGTACTTTGGGCGAGCCCCGTGTCGAAGACTGCCACCCAATTCAGTTTACAATGTTCCACATCTGCACAACCATCATGTTTGATTTCATCGTGGGCCACATGCACGTCAACGAGGCCGATCTGCACAATGTCAAATGTTATCTGCAAGACCAGGTCGTGAACAAAAAACACGACCAGCAGTTTGGCAATGTTCACAATTTAAGGTATTCCGTCCATGTGAGCGACTTGGTACGGCAATTCTGGCAATCTCTAAGCACCACTTACGTGTTGCTAGGCCACAATCACAAGCAGTGCATGTGGACAAGGGTGTGTGAGGAGGTGACATGTTGTATCGTGAAGTGCGGGATGCGAGCGATCGAATTGGATATCAAGAAGAACGCACGATACAAGATGCGCTGCCCTGCGGCAGATCCATATTACCAATTCGAGCGCAAACAACCGGATCCATATTACAGATACGCGCGCACCACACATGCACATGACGATTCGGCTGTATTCAGTACACAGGAATGGCACGCACAGCCAGAGAGAGACTACACAGAAAAGGTTTTTTATTTCGCATATGCCTCGGCCCCGCTTGACGCGTATTGGAAGCAATCCAATGAGAAAAACGCCACGTACCTCCAGTCTTACAAGAGAGTTTTTGACGTGTTTCGCCTCCTGCATTTTCAAATCGACAATGTTGCCGGACATCGGCAGCTGACTGGCGTCGAGCTCCGACAGTGCTCCATTGAGTATGACCGATGGGGCTTTGCATACTCCATGCGCTCGCTGCTGCATACTTACAACCAACAGATGAACACAGCTAAGGATCGGCACAGAATTGCCAGGGCCATTGCCATCAGTGAGGAGCTCATGTCCAACTCAATCAGTCTTCCTGACGCGTATCACGAGACACAAGCCCTGTCGGAGGCTATGTGATGGGTTCAGATCCAAACACCAAAGAGTTCGATTCATCATAAGAAAACACAAGTCTCACGCTCGGTCGTAGAGCAGCCGCTGTGAGGGTTCAAGTGCAAAAGTGTTTTCATTCTGGAATTCAACGTGTGTTGGAAACTGAATTAGATATGTAAAGCTAGAGTATACATATAGAGATGAGGTCGACGTGTGGATGTAGAACAGACATGCGTGGGTAGGTCTGTGGCCACTGACTGTCGCAGCCCATTGTCGCTTGGTAGTTTGAGTATCTCCTGTTGTCTTTACGGAGAGCACGATAAAGCCAGCTCTTCTCATTCGCTCAACTATGAAGGTTTACAAGACCGTGGTAAAGGAAGAAAATGCTATGAGTATATATACAACTAGAACACTTTGCGTAAGCAGGCTGTAAACTCTGTTTGATTATATATAAACTCACACCATTTGGCCACGACACCACGAGCATGAAAACAGCATATTCCTGGGCGAGGACGTGTCTCTTGTATTATCTGGTATGTGGGCGCTCCTTGTGCAGCACCACTGCCAGCAACGACGCAGAATGCCGGCGGGCGGCCGCAGACAGCACCACTCGCATCACACACTTTCACGGGCGTGCTGGTCTAGCGCTAGAGACCGCACGTGTGTTTTTCGAGCCGAGATGCGACGGCGTGCCTGCCAATATCACCGGGGCCCCAGGTGCTTTCCACCACGCTTTTTGGCCTGCGGCAGTGCAGACCAAGCTCCTTTTGCAGGTATCGCTGGTGAACCCCGATACAGCCGCACTGCGCTTTTCGATACACGGCATCTGTGTGATACTGGGGGCACACGGTGTTCGTACCCACAGCAACATCGCAGTCGCAGGGTCTCAGGTGGTGGAGACGCCGGGTGGCATGAAGAAACGGCAAATACAAGAGCTGGAAATCACCATCCGCAAAAGAGGGACATTGTGTGTGTTAGAGATGGCGCCTTATGCTGGAGTGCAGCGTGTTTTCATGTGCACATCTGATTCGGTTTTTTATCTACATGGCAACAACGTCACTGTACACAGTGTTTCTTTGCGGCCCGATAATGTGCAGGCGGCATACTGGAACTTTGCGGCGGAAGCGCCGGGTTCGAGTGCCGAATGCCGACACTGTCCACGTGGGACGCTCGCTCGAAACACCAACAATACCGATCCCACCACGGTGCAGTGCGTGCCGTGCTGGACCGGTTTGCACGTCAATGTCGACGCCCATAGCCCATGGTGGCACGATAATAACACTGGACTGCCAGTAGAGCAAACAGTGCCAGCTCCAGACTGGGCAGTGCTTGCTGTCGATGGCAAACAGGCCAGCACTGGCATCCTGCGGTATTCCAAAATGGACACCAACGGCAACATGGTACTGACAAACGCGGCCGAGCAATATACGTATGATCGTGTGGCATCCATTTGCTCGAGTCGCTACGAAACAAAGCTTATTTTTGCGGCGTGTGCCACGGGACAGGCCCCAAAAGTGCGCATTCATCCGGGTGAGAATGTCGTGCTACTGCCAGTGGTTTTGACGCAAAGTGCACAGGCAAACGTGCGCAGTGTCCTTGTCAGTTCCAATTGGAAACATGGCGACACTGTTCGTTTTTGTGTGGCGCAACACACCTGTATGAACCCTATTGTGCTGACATGGCATCCTGCAAACACGTGGTCACCTGCCAACGTGGATGCTCTACACCTGCAGTACACGCGATATCACATCACGACCAGCAGCACCAATACATTTGAGCTCGCATAATATCTGGGTAATCTCCAAAGCGCTACTTAGTAATGATGTGCACTACCGTGCAGCATGCAATGTGGAGGGCTTTTTTTGTGTGTATATAAGCGACAAGCGTTGTGTTTGCAGCACAGGCAGCAAATGTCGTTTTCGAGCCGAGTACTGCCATGTCTGGCTTTGCGGAGCGCCGACACCCTCGAGACGCTGTCGAAATCGCAACAGCGCTATCAGTCGATCTCGGCTGAGGCCCCCGAGCTCGCCAACGTAATACATGGGTGTGTGAATCTGCAGAAAAAAAACACCGGACTTTCGGGCCTGATGTACGAGATACAGGGAGAGAGTTTGTTAAACTGTACAGACATGTTAACAGAAGAAGTGTTCCGGGGGGTGTCGGTGGTCAAGTGCAACATCAACGAAGTGGAGGCCATTGCTGTGATACAGCAGAAAGACGAGCTAAACACAAAGTTGCACGCGTTCCTGTCGAACATGCAAACCGCAAAAACCAACAAGGCCGGAATGCTGCTGGACCAGATTCTGCCGAGTGCTGAAGGCCGCGATTTCTGGTGGTTTGGACAGACGTGTGAGCTCAAAGGCGGCGCCAGCATGCGAGACTGCATCTTGCACGATGGCAAGCACGGCGATGTTGTGTTTTACGACGCCTTCTCATGCATCAGCCGGGCAGGCGCTGCACTGACGGAACAGGACGCAGGTGTCGATCTCAGCTACAAAGATGCATGCATTTGGGACCCGGTCTTGCACGGATCGATTGGTGTCTACACGCAGCGCGCAAACGATGGCAACAGTATCTTCCTCGTGTGTGTCTCGGACTTTGACCAGATTGCGTCTGACATTGTGCGCTCCATGAAAGCCGACCTTGGCAACACCACCAACGTGTATGATTTCTGCTGCAGCAAGGAAATGTGGTTTCTGCAGAAAATCGTCCAGCGCAACCGTCTTCGCCTGATTCTGCAGACGGCACAACATCTCGGCATCTGTGTTCCGCGCAAAACCGACCTCTATGCCCACCCGAACCAAGACAAGCCGGACCTGGCGATCGAGTGCTGTGGCATCAATCTGGACCATATCGAATGCAGTCTGCAATACAACACACTCACATACCAAAGCGTGCCTATTGTGCGGCATTACAAGGACTGCACCGATGTGTTGCACCGCAGCGCGACGATCCCGGTCCTGCTCTGCGACGATATGGGTCTTGTTTTGCTGCTGCCAGACAAGCTGAGCCATTTGTCTTTTGCGAATTACAATGATACGTCACCGTTTGTTCAGAACAAAACGGGGCACCACACACACCTATGCCCCACACATAACATATTCGAGAAAAACTACGGCAGCGTGCAGAAAATCATTGCCGAGCAGCAAAATATCGTGCATGTTACCATCAGCGACTTGCTTTATGACATGCAACAGCAGGGAGTAAGCGTACATCCTCACGAGTACGACCTGCTGACGTCGATGGACGAGTACGGCAATTTCTTGTTTTACGGAGCACAACACGGTGTCGGAACACCCACCCTGATCTATCCACACACCAGGCCCGCTTTCATGCGCACGCTCACCAGTACTCCCCGCACTGTGCCCGACGCCTCCGTTTTGTCCAGCAACGACACCAATGTGGCAGATGGCGCACAGTGTGACAGTGCACAGCCCGAGCTGCATCAGGAAGTGCCGCCGAAAAGCGCCAAACACAAGCATGACGACGTGTGCCGCGTCATGTGTGACACCTGTGTGTGCGAGACGACAGCGGAGAGCGAGCTATCGCAGCTTTTCGACTTCCAATTGCACATAGGGGCCGAACATCCTGCGCGCATGCAAGTTGAATGGAGCGACCTGGCCGTCGGGCTCGTGCAAAGAATGGCGCGCATACCGCATGTTGACACGCTCTTTCTACTTCCACACGCCACGTTTTGCAACTACAATGAGTCGGTGCTGTAGTGGCACAGCTCAGAAAAGCGGAACCTGCCGTCGCTTCGAGACGCTGGATGATTTCGACAAAGGCGCGGCGTCTGACACTTGCATGCTCTGCTCGATATTGTGCAGTTTTGCCAACAGATCGGCGTTGGGGCTGTCGGGAGTGCCCCGTGGGTGGTTTTCGTGCGTGTGTACTGGTGGCAATTGCAGCTGTGTCACTGCGTGCGCCACCGTTGACACAGACGCGACGCTATGAGCAACTGGCAGAAGCATTGTGTTATTTTTCTTGCTCGGGGTGCCGAGGAGACGCGCATACGCGGCCATCGTGACCAGAATGCCGGCATATAGCGCCATAACGGGCAGCAAAACAATCCAACCTAGCAAAACAATGTTTGGCATTTCTTCGATGATGCTCTCTCCAGGCATGCCCTGTGTGTAGCACCGACAGCAGACATAGCAGGCGTACAGCAGCAGGCGCACGCACAACTGCACACTCGGCATGTCATTGAAAACTTGCAGCAGGCACGATGACGTGAGGCTAATGGCCAGCAATAACACCATACTGGTATACAACACAAAGGGTCTGGCAAAGTGCGCCATGCTGCCCATGCTGCCATGTGCTTTTGACTCTAGGGAGTGGTCCGACTTTGCCTGCTCGTGATGCAGTGTTTTGCGCTTCAGATGCGTCTCCAACAAAAACATTGCGAGGCCCATAGCGCACCACAGACCACCGGTACACATCAACCACGTGCTCTGTGTACACTGTGCCCCGTTTGCCCGCACGTAGTGCTGCAAGCAGAAACCCCCGAAGAAATCGTTGATGATGTGTGTGTTCAGGCCGGTCAGGGTCTTCTTGGTGACCTTTTGTGTGACGTCAGAACGGCTCACCACATACAAATCCATGCCCCTCTCACAGAGTACCAGCGAAACAAGCAGTATGGTCAGCAGACGGTCCGTAAACTGCATGGGTCCCACTATGTGCGCCTCGTCTTTGCCGATGCTGCCCGTGCGGTGCACATTCTCGGAAAACACGCTGAAAATCGTCAAAACCACCACAGTTTTCAGCAGGATCCACAGAAACGGCACAAACGTCTCTGTTTTGGCAATGTCAAACGACATCCAGCTACCACTCGTGAGTTTGCGGCACCGCGCAGGCGTCTGCCCGCTGCGTCTTATATCGACCGCTGTGGTGAAAACAAGAAACCGTCGCCGGCACATCTTTGGCGGTATAGCAGCATATTATGCCGCGTTTCCAGGCTCACCATGTGCGGCACATACAATCATGCGCAGTCATTGACAGCCGCAACTCACTGTTTCTTAACGCTTGTCCACGACTGAATGCACACTACACGCCAGAAACCCACATGCGATATTTTGTTTTATTAGTAAACCCCTCTGCTCCCAAAAACAATCCAAAAAAATTTGTTCAATTTACAGGGACATATTGCGTGGTCCACAGATTGTATACGATTTCCAAGTACAGCAGTACGAGACTTTGGCGTAGTCTGGAGATGATGTCACGCCGTGGGTCGCCTTCAGATACAATGTTGGACAGCATTGGCTTGATGTTCTTGAGTATGTACCACAGGTTGCTCGGAATCATCTCGGTGGTGTACGACTGCACCTGCCATGCTTTTGAAGAAAGCTCGTGCGATTCGAAGCGCATCTGCTCGACACTTTTTGTGCCACTTTCGATTCTGGGCACAGATGGTGCACTTTTCCGCAACAAGTGGATACCCTTGTTTATATTGTCATACTCGAGCACGGCACGAGTGATTTTTCGAGACGTCTGGTCGGTGCACAGCACGTGCAGCGAGGCGTCAATGTGCATGTTCATGTCGCGTGTGCAGCACGTGATTTCAGTGTTGTGTGAAAAGAGCCCGCTCACGTTTTTTATCATTTTGCGGACCTGCTCTTGCACCATTTCCAGCCCATGCAGGTTGATAGTCTTGATCAAGAGTGCCTGCTTCGCGAGAATGCGGAAGGCGTTGTGGTTCTCGTGTTTCTGCTTTGGTTGTCGCACGCGTTTTGTGCTCTCCTGCGCGCCCCACTGCATATATTGCTCGCCGTAGAGCTCGAGCAGATTCACACAAAAGAGGCTGTGCGCGTACTGGACCTTGCCCGGCTTTTCCATTCGCAACACCGCCGATACTATGGTGTCCACCATACTCCGGCTGATAGTCTGAGAAAAAGACGCTCTTGTGCTTTTTTCGGTGGCGTATCCTGCCAACGGGGGCTCGCGGTGCGGCATATTTTGTAGCACCACAAGCGCGTTTTCAATCACTTCGTGCATAATCACGTCAATCAGATGGTCGTCGACAATGGCACGTTTCTTGAGATTCTCTTCCAGCACAAAGCTCAGGCGCAACACCTCGCCCAAGCAAACGCAGTCCTGGAACGACGACCACGACTCTGTCTCCAGACCCGATATGCCCGAAGCGCCATTTTGGCAGCAGATATCCCTCACAATCGGCAGCTCTGAAAACATGTTGCCGCGCATCACCACAGATGTGACATGCCGCAGAACGCCGGCAATCGTTACGTTATTCACCACCAAACAGTCACGCCGCGGCCCCAGGCCAGAAAACATCTGCTGCACCTGCCGCAGTTCAGTTTTATTGCCTTGCAAAAGCCCGCTCTCACAGAAGAGGCTGATGATGACAGAGGCAGACAACTCGTGCGTCGCCTGCAGCACACTTCGCCCGTATGAGCATGTATACTGGTGCTGTGTCACTGCATGCATAGTGCCTATGATGTTGTGAATGCTGTCTTCGTATCCATAACTTGAGATGCACTCGATGTTATCAATGTGGATTTGCAGCATGCTCCGACGGCTGCCAAAAACGTGCGTCTGCCAACAGTTTCTCTGGTGCGTGCACAAGCTGCGCTAATAAGGGCAAAACCTTACCGCTGCCCTAAAAATAGCATACCAGAGCAGTAGCTGTTTTTAGCGGTGTGCTCGCGCGCATGGGCGCACACGACGGCAGGGCGCGTTTGCACGCTTGCATGTTTGACTGGGCGTCATTCCCCGTTGAAATCCAAGATCGTGTGCTAGTGCACTACAAATGGAGCGTGGGATACGTACATTATTTGGAGGGCGCGCACGAGGAAACATGGTGTGCCCGCGAAGACTTTTTGCCAGCCCGTCCCAGTTTCGCAGCGGGCGACTGGACTGGCGACCCAGTCTATGAGAAATTTGTGATGTTGAGACCGAACGGTACCATTCAAGTGGTGGAAGAGTATTACCCAGCGTGATGGAGTGCACGCACGAGGAAACATGGTGTGCCCGCGAAGACTTTTTGCCAGCCCGTCCCAGTTTCGCAGCGGGCGACTGGACTGGCGACCCAGTCTATGAGAAATTTGTGATGTTGAGACCGAACGGTACCATTCAAGTGGTGGAAGAGTATTACCCAGCGTGATGGAGTGCACGCACGTGGAAACGAGGGTTGATCGACAGAGAAACTGGGGTTTATTACGGTGTATAGCCCGGCATCGGGTTGATTGTTAGACGGTGCGCGTCACATGTCAGGGACGTCGACGGAAATAATATTGTTGACGTACACGATAATAAAGCACAGATTCAGCAACACAATGCTCCACAGTCGCGTGTTGATAAATTTGACGACAGTCAGGTCCTTTTCAATGACGTTGATGTAGAAAAAAATCGCCAGCGTGATGTCGATAAAGATGAGACAGCAGCCGTCGAGGACAGAGGCGTCAGTTATGATCAGTATGAGCATGGCATGCACCACCCACGCAAAAAGGGCCAGTGGCATTATCACCTTGACGGCGCAAAACAATGACATGCACGCAATGTAGAGGAAAAAGGTGTAGCTGCACGCGGCGAGGACGGAGAGAAAAAGCATGCTGATGGAGGATGTGAGCTCGAGCAGCACAAAGACGAGCAGAAAGAGGACCACCCAGAAAAAGCCATCCAGCAGCATGAATTCGTTGTTGACGTACTCTGCCGTAATCATGGTATCTTCGCTCATGTCGTCGTTGTTTTTCAGTTTGTCGGCCGTGGCGTGGTACAGCACGCCGTAGCACAGCACGCCCAGAGAGTACAGGATGGTGACCAAATCGACAGAGTCGATGTTGAGCACCCACGGGAAGGCCAGACCGACAGACTCGGACACAAACGTTTGTATTTTAGGCGACATGATGATATCGGCATCAAAGAGCCCCTTGTACACGTGGATCGGGACAGAATTGTCCATTTTGTGCTGGCTGAGCAGCTTATCGAGCTGCATTTCGGCACCAGAGAGCGTCGCAAACACGGTGCTGTTGTGCGAGTCCATGCCCTCTTTGATGCCGCGCGACATCTGTGTGAAAATGTCCCACACGCGACGCAGCGGCATCATTTTGGTAATGTCCACGTGAGCGAACGCTATGTGGTAGACCATCAATCGATACTGACACGAGATGCATCCGAAAACAAACATGCTTTGTAGTATGGTGTAATAGGTGGCAAGCCGGATTGCAAACTTGCTTCCCAGTGACAGACCGCCCATCGCTATGCTGGTCTGGTGCGGGCCAAGAGTTGCGTGCATATATACGCGTGGTGAAAAGTGCCGCAATAACGTGGCGTCTCGGCGCGACACTAGGCATATTGCAGCGTAATTCGCAGCGGCAACAGGACCATTTTGGGTGCCGCATCTGTGTAACAAGCGTGTTGTTTTTGACCACAAAAGTGCGGCAGGAGATATTAATAAACTACATATACGCACCAAAAAACACCCGTGTTCCAGTTTTTTCTGTACTCATGCACCACAGCTGCTACGGGGCTTATTTCATTTATCCGTAAGCATCTTGGCGCGACACTATGCATATTCCAGTGTGGTTCGCAGCACCAATAGGATCATTTTTGGGTGCCGCATTCGGGTGACCAGCTTGTTGTTCTTGACCACGTAAGCGTCGCAGGAGATGGTCCCAAACATTTTTTGTCGGTATCCAAGCACGACGCGCTCCACCTGTTGGTAGCGCTGCGGCTGTGAAACGTGGAAAAACGCGTCAAAGTCAAAGTTCAAGGGCAGTTTCAGAGCAATCAACATCGTGCTGTCGGCCCATTCGTTGCACACCTGCATGAGGCTCTTGCCAGTCAGGAACAGCGACAGTTTCGGCATATTCTTGTAGCCAGTGCCTGTCCAGGGTGGGTCCAGGAAAAGCACGTCATGTCGAAAATACCGGCTGACAGCCTCGACACAAGTGATGTCGCCCCACCACACCAACACTTTTTCCTTCAAGTCCAGTATGTTGACATTGTGTGCCAACATGTGTGATCTTTGCTCATGCACCTCCACCGCGTGCACGCCCATGAAAAAATTGACAAAAGCAAACACATTGCCCCCAATCGAGGCTGTGCCGTCGGTAATAATGGTTTGCGTAGGAACGTGGCCTGCTGACTTTACACAGTCGGCAATGATGGCGGCCTGTATTCGAGCCAGACTATTTTCCGTCAGACTGTATCGAGCTTCGTTGTCCAGCTTCAAACGCTGCACCAGCTCCTGCTGAATCGTCTTGAAATATTTTTTCTTTACATTGTAACTACTCGGCATGTCTGTGTTTCCTGTTTACCACAACATACACCGACCTGTGCAGGTGTCCATACCAGTTTCATTCTTTAAATATCTTACATACCAACACACACACAGTCCTTACTGCAATATATATAACGATACGCCTGGCAATGCCGGCTTTTCAAAACAGAAATAGTCTATTTTCGCCCCAAAACGCCACGTCACAATGTATCAAACACGTGTTCGCTTTCCATGGTGGGTGTACCCAAAATAGTAATCCATATTGTGGCCACGTGAAAAGCCAAATGGTCGAATAACAGCAAATATCACATTTTCATCCGATTTTTTCTCTGTTTTGTGTGTTTTCTGGGTTCTTGGGTGTCAGTGTGGCACAATACAAATATAGTGTCATGTGCCTATATGGTTGGCGCCGTGTCGTAACATGGTACCGTGCTGATATCGCGTGTCATTGCACACGTGTGTGGAGCGTATGGCAAGTGCCTCGGCTATGTTTGCCAAGCTGTCGACACGGTGCGGGTTGTCGCATAGCGAGATTCAGACGCACATTTACGATATTGCTCACAAGCACGCGACGGACGACCACGACGTAATTGCAAACTCTTTTTTGGAGCAACACTGCAAGGTGTCCGTTGTGACGGATGGCACCAATGTCCTTGATTCTGAAGCGGATGTTGTCCTTCGTGCTGAAGAGCTGCGCACCGAGATCAAAAACTTCCTAGTAGGATGTCCTGATCTAGAGGCACAACGTGTTGTACGCAGGCGCACTTATACCAACCCTACTACCAGTACCCCAAGCGTGAGCACGACTGTACCAGACACACCCAAGACTCCACAGACTCCCAAGACGCCCCAAAATGCCGAGACGAATACTACTCTGCCCGACACTGTAGCCACAGACAGTACCAGTGCTCCGGTTTGTGTGACGCCAAAAAATCGCGGAGAAAAGGGCAAGGGACGGCAGCGTGAGAAGGACGCGGACGTTGGTGGCACCAGGTCCGAGAAAAGCGCCAAGAACAGCAGTATTCATTCGAGCCGACACGGCAGCGCGAAAAAATCGCCATGTTCCAAAGATGTTGCGTGCCTGACCCCTGGTGGTCAAAATGTCGGCGAAGGCAGTGGCACTACCGACAGTACTGGCATAGATGTGGCTGGAGAGCGGTGCGAGTCGCCGGTGCCCGTCGCAGAGGAAATCGTGGACAAGGAAAAGGCGTGGGACACGCTGCAGGAGATGCGTGTGACGCTGGCGCAGGACGGCAATGCAAGTGCCAACAAGAACCCACCGAGCACGGCGCGACAGGTTCTTTGCAGTCTGCAGGTCAACAAGCAGATGATGACGCACTGCATCACTGGAGAAACCGACAACAGGAAGGTGGTACAATCGTGCGTGACGGAGCAGAAGGCCAATTACTACTGTTTCGTGTCGAAAATGGACCCGAAGGGCTCTACGCCGCAGGAAATCCTGGACGTGATTTACTGTCTGGACATGATGCAACGGTATTACACGAACCAGCGTCCTATGCCAAACGCCCGTGGTGGCGGCGACGAAATTTTTGACGTGCCGAAGCTTGTGCCAAACAACGGACGCACGGTGCGACAGAACGGGGCAGTGTTCCACAAAATCATGCAAGACGACGGTATTGTCACAGTGCCCATCTTGAAGATGAAACTCTTTATTGAACAGGCCAACACGGGGGGCGAGCTGCCGCTGGTGATGTTTTTCATGTTTCTGGTTGTCGAGGCGCCCATGACGTTTGACCTGGTCGACTCGATCTACCGCTCGTGCACCAAGAACGCCATCGGGCGCGAAAAACACGTGTGCGACGACATGAAGCGCATCTGGACCAACATTGCGCATCGCCACCAGAGCTTCAGCGGCTCCACCAAGAAGACGTTGGAATCGATGCTACAGATCCAGTTCAACGACATTTTCGACCCCGACTCGCCAAACTGCTTCTGGAAGATGTTTCGGATGTCGCGCTGCATCCAGCAGGCGCGTCTGCATATGCACATGTGGGCCATGGACAACATCACCTCGCGCTCGAAAATTTCAGTGAACCTCGCCAACCTGTTGATCAACATCCGCTTCAACAGCATCGACAGAGTGTTGGACGGCAACTGCCCGTCGCTAGCGTCGGACAGCGTTTTTGTGGCCGTGTCTGACCTCTGTTGCGCCGCATTTTCCGAAGAGTTTGACTATTGCAAGCAGCGTGTCAAGCTGCACAAATCGACCAAACGCTCCAAGAGCAAGGCTGCCGACGACGGCGACGCAGGCCTCGCCGAGGAGCAGGAGGAGGACGCCGAGAACGAGATGCCTGTGTTTGACCCGCCCATCATGCTGACACACCCGACGTTTGTGGACTGGGAGTGTGAGGAGACTCGCAACATGTTTTTGCAGCTCACGCTTGCCGACATGCAGGACAAGCCCGCGGAAATGCACCGTATGCTGCAAGAGCACATGCTAAACTACCCGGGCACAGTGAAAATGCAGGGGTTCCCCACTACAAACATGATTGCCTACGTGGATCCTACTATGCTGCTCCCACACTCTGGGGCGCTGGTCGCACAGCAGGACTGGCTGGTCGAAAACAAAGAGTGTGCGCTGCCCGACCAGATGACAATGTGCATCCTGGTGATGATGCACCAGAAGCAGATTTCGAGCCGCAGCATTTTTTCCAACTTTATGCAGACCCAGGACTGCATGCCGCGCAGCATCCTGACGCTCTCGGACCTCCGCATGTCGTTTCTGTCGGAAGACGATGCCGGGCGCAAGATGATGTACAGGCGCGCTACGCCAGTGCGTGACAAGCAGATTGAGAGCGTCAAGGCCAACACCAACTTCACACAGCGCGGATATGCCCTGCAATACTACTTGCTAGGCACCGTGTATCCGCTGGCATACGCCAATGCGCGCTCTGACACGGGCAATTACGGGGGGCGCGATCACGCTGCGAGCGTGCACAATGAAATCGGCGAGTATCAGAACATGGGCGGTCTGTATCTGTCCAGCATAGCTGAGGGCTTCCACGTGGCCTACGACAAGCTGATGCTGCGAGACAAGACCAGTAAGTGGCATCTCAAGGAGTATCAAGGCACGCTGTACAACACGTTGCACCTGTGGAAAGCCTCGATCGACAACATGAACGAAAACTACCGCCTGAAGCCCAACAACGTGCAGCTCTTTTTCCGCCTCATGCAGAGCGACATTGGCGTGCGCCTGACCTTCCTGGTCAATGCAATTGGTCCCGCGCCCAACGGCATAGGCATGACGAATGTTGTCAAGAATTTCTGTGGCAATATTATGCGCAGGGCGCGGCGCACCACGGCAATGTTTGAGACCAAAAACGCAAAGGCGTGGGGCACCGGGGCCGATTGCACCACTGCAAAGTATATCGAGGCAATCGATCCTGCCAACAACGGCTGCCCCTCGTCGATCCCACACTCCAACTGCGGCAAGCCCGACGACTTTCGCAAAACCACCGAGGCAGGCACGTGGTACCTGCTCACGCAAACATACGACCAAAACGGCAAACCGGTGGCCAAGCAGGCCGAAATGCCCCCGCCCATGTACTGTAACGAGATGCCTGTGTCGGACTCGCGATCGGGGGGAAACTCGGCAGTGAATATGGCGGGCAAGCTGTGCTCGATCTTGCCACGCAACACCGAGGTGGATCAGGCAGGAAAGCGCACGCTGACGGTCAAGAACGAGAAAACCGGCAACCACGAGGCGGCTGAGCAGCGCATCGTGTGGTTTATGGGGCTGCTGCTCAAGTGCCAGAACACGGAAAGCGACAACGCCCTGGAGCACACGCTGGATATCATTTGCCAGTGTGTGCCGGCGGGCTCGGTGGACGTGGACGATGGCGACACGAGTGGAGACGCACACAAGACGTGTGGATTCAACGACATGGGCGATTCGTGCAAGTACACTGTCAAAAAAAACGACCCCGTCGTGGATATGTGCAAGCGCATCTTTGCGTTTGATGCGCGCGCGGTGTGCATTGCCGTTTCTGGCATGCAATGGCGCGGCTGGCTGCCCGATTCGCCGGCGCTCGCAGAGACGATTGTCTTTGACATTCTGGCCAACTATGTGTATCTGCACACATGCATACAGACACAAGATGCGCGTCTCACAGCACAGCGGGGCCGCGAAACACAAAAGGCACAGGCTCGTCTGCCACCCACGGCGCTGTATATGCACTCTGCGAACGCACTGCTACAGCGCAGCATCAAGACCATGTCCTGGTCGGAAATTACCTGCCACGCTGCACTGAATTTCATGGCCGATCCCTCGCCCCTGGAGCTCGTGCCGCTCTTTTTGGGCAGCATGATCGAAAACACCTTCGACTGGGGCTTTTGGCTGATTCTCGGCATCTTTGCCGACTTTTTCGAGACGCCGTGCCTCGACGTCGAGGAGGCCGAGCGTCTTTTTGCCGACCCCAAATACACTGTCCCCGATGCAGCCGCCAAGGCCACGCGCAAGTGGCTGGCCACCTTTGGCATTGGCGGCATCGCGTCCAACAAAGTGCGTGGTGATCCCTTGTTCAAGGTCGAGCAGGGCGACTGCATCCAGCAAAGCACCGTGTACATCACGTCGAAATGGGACGAGGACATGAACGTTTGTGCGTCGAAACTCGCGGTGAATATTCCGTCTTTCAACGGCGGTGGGGGCGGTGGCGGCGGCGGAAATGGTGGTGGTGGAAATGGCGGAAACAATGGGGGGGGAGGGGGTGCGCGAGACAACTATGCGTCCTCGTCATCGTCGGCTCTCACAGGGAGTGTCACGTGGAAAATTGCAGAGCAAATCGGGGCGGTCCTGTATGCAAAGTACGACAAGAAACTAAACTCAGCCTGCAACATCAACTCCCCCGAAGACCTGTGCATCATGCTGTACCGCTACATGGACGCCCCGGTGTGCTATCCAAAGTTTGGCAGAGTGCCGTGCGGGCACGGCTTCCAGTCGTGGGACGGCATTTTGAATGGCCTGGGCTGCGATTTGCTACACATTGCGCAAGGTCAGCACGAGGACAGCGACAAGTTTGTCGACGGGCTGCATCCGTCCATGCGCCAGCTGATTTCGCAGGAGAATTACTCGTACAACATTGCGCCGTGGACTTTCAACAACCGCGGTGGCAGCGTGTTCTCCTTTGGTGTCGAGCCGCGCTTCTTGATCCTTGCGAGGGCCATCATCGGCACCAAACCCCTTGTCTCGCAGACGTCGGTGCAGTCGATTTTCGACCATTTTGTGCTACAGACCGTCAAGCATCGTGTTCCGGCCACCGTGTACCCGTATTGCACGCTCTTTACGGGCATGCCGGACAGCAACGGGCTGGGATTGAGTCTGCAGAAAATCGACGAGGAGGAAATGTATCGCGACCGTCCCACCACCATGTTGCGCGCTCTGCCGTGCGTGTCCGTCAAGGAAATGGCAGCCTCGTCGATCCCTGGCATCCTAGCAGGTGGGGTGATGGTCGAGGATGTGGCGATTCTCAACAAGTTTGAGCGCATCTGCAAAATGGTGGACATTTCGCACGACGCCCTGCACCTCGACGACCTCACGCCTCCACAGCTTCCTTTCTACTGCTGGATCAACGTCGAAATGGTTTACAAGACCGATTCGCTCGACCAGAGCAAGTTTGACGCAGCCAAGGCCAAGTACAAGAAAGTGTGCATGTTTATTGACCCCAAAAAGAACAAGATCACGCGCTGTCTCTCCACATCCTCCTTTACGCGCGCGCGTGATTGCGAGCAGGTGGACGCGTTGGATCCCGACCAAAACAAAGTGCGCTCGCACAGCAAGGTTTTTCGCACCATCACAGACGCTGTCATGCCCGTCAAAAACGGATTCATTCGCTATGCGCCCATTTACAACCGCATGGGCACTCTTGTCCATGTTTTGGGGGTGGGCTATCTGGTGCTCACAAAATGGAGCATGGCACAAACCAACATGTCCGACATGCAGTACCCCTCGTGGCTGGAATCTGTTTACCTCAATCCTGAAAATATGTCATATCTTGCTGTTTCGGAAGGCATCGATCTCCACGAAACAACCTCGTATCTGGCCAAGCTCCAGACCCACAAACTAGAGGTATCCACATACAGTTCATACTCGCATACACCCATGCGCAATGTGCATCATATCTCGTTCTGATTTTTCCTGGTGTCTACAGCTTTCTGCCGACAACACCAAACACAAGATGCCACTCTTGCATGAGCTCAGTGACCGCCAGAAGATGTTTTCGTCGTGCGAAGAAATTCTGCTCACACTGTCTCCGCACGCCGTGCAGACGCACATTGTTGGCGTCGGCAACACACTCTACCTCGACCCCAGCCACCCAGCCATCCCTGAGGAGATCAAAAAGGAGCTCCGCTTCATCAAACACGTGGGAAAAGATGTTCCCGAGCAAGACGCGGTGGACAGTGGTCTTTATGGCAAGAGTTTGGCCAAGTTCAAGTCGCTGTGCGCAAACCAAGCCAAATTCTACCCTGTGATACAGTGCATGTTGTTGTACGAGATGCCAGAAACGGTCGTCCCCCACAATGATTTTTGCGACATTAAATACCAAGTGTGGGTGGGTGTGCGCCAGGCCGCCAATTTCAAGACCAAGCACAAATTCTCCAGCCGCTACATCACAGTGCCCACCAAAGCGCTGGTTTCTGCCGACAAACTGGCCACAGTCGGCTTGTCTCTGGCAGTGTTTGAGTCTTGTTGCAAGTAGGCAGAGGCACGCCATAAAGCGTTTTTGTTGTTTTCATTAAAGTACACATAAACGCCATCTAGCTGCCTCCCATGAGCAGCTGATCCACTGTGAAAAGTGTATTTCACGAGAGTTACGTTGGCCTGGGAATGTAGCAAGTGGGTGTGGTTTTTGAGTCGTGTTGTGGGAAAACACAGCACGGCAAGCTACTGTGGCACACATAGTCAGAAGACCACGCCAGCCAGCTTTCCTTGTGATTGTAGGGGACGAGCTTGTAATAACCCGCAGCAACACATCCTTGTACACGTTCGAGGGAGTCGTCGAGAATTTCGTGCGGTTTCTGAGTCATGGCAGCCACCATACCCATTGCTACAGTGCCATGTGTCACCACCACCACGTCCGTGTTGGTGGGCTGATTCATGTAGAAATCAGAGACAAATCGTGCCATATATACACAACGCGGCAACACATGACGTTGTGTGTCTTCGTGGGTTGGCAGTGGCGTTTTGGACTGATACCCTGTGTCAAGCAGTGCGAATCGCTGTTGCATTAGTGCAGCACACACACCAATTGCCCCTGGTTCTATTGGACCCTCGGACAGCCCGTATTCCACCAAGATGGGCACTCTGCCGACTGTCCGTGAAATTGCAGTGGCCGTTTCAAGACAGCGCTCGTATGGTGAAGACAGAATACAAGGCTCTCGCATGCCATTGCTGGCAAGTGTCTGACCCAAAGCTACGGCATTGGTCCTGCCCACTTGCGATAACGCAGACATTGGGCGTGTGGACTGCCGATCCGCGTGGCGGCATATGTATACGCTCATGCAGAAATCGGCACATAATGCTGAATAGCATGTGTTTATATATATGGCACGAGCCAGACAAACTCAATTTGATCATGCCCGACAACGTGTGTATGCTTGCCCGTGTAGAACACATGCCACCGCCCTGCGAGACTGCAAGGTAGAGGAAGGCAGATATGGAGCAGTAATTTAAATACACAAGGAAACACGGCAACAGAGAGAAAAATCAAACATGGGCAAATCCATCACCTCTCTCTGCTCTATTGAAACATTGCTCGAGGAAATCAACTAGACAGATAAGGCGATTTTGAGAGAACAAATGATGCTGCAATAGATTCATACACTGCGTCGTGTGTCACTAGTTTTTGGCGTTTTCAGAGATCAACACAATAAAGTACAGCACAATGAAAAAAATGCTGAGCACAAGCCATACTTTGATGCAAACACGCAGGATGTGCTCCTTTTTTTCGGGCGTAATGCGGCTCCCACACACTTGTGTCACGGGGATCTCTTGCAACGTTATGTCAGTGCGTCTCGCATATAGTGTGGGCTGCATCTGCAGCCACGCAAACGTTGACATGATACACAAGAACAAACTGCCCCATGAGATCCACATAAAATACATGCTGACGACGGGCATGCTGCACACAAGTGACATGACGACATATATTTATACATTCTGTCAAATGTTTCTCTAAAATACACGGGACAAATGCCACATGGTTCCAGGTGCAGTATGCCAGGGTGTATGTGTACGAGTTTGTATATAATGTAATTCAATCGTTTATTTACAACAATTAATCACTTACTGCGTGACATCAATCCTGTATGCTGGCAGCGACTCAAGTTTATTCAGACCCTGGCATCTGCCCCTGTTTGATCTCCTTTTTCTGATTCTTTCGAATAAACTCAGCAAATTTTTCCTTCATTTCAATCAAACTAGCATCAGGCGACGTTTCCTTGTCTAACTCGTAGCGCAAAACACAAATCGTCCATGCCGTATCTGCTTCTTTCTGCTCGCGCCTCTCAACACTCTCTTGGATACGTTTTGCCTTATTAGCCAGTTGCACCAGTCGGAGTTGGTGTCGGTCGAGCCTCATTTGTTCCTTCCGCAGCATGGACGCAATGAGACTTTCGTGCGCTACCCCGCCCTCCTCATGAGAAGACTCCTGGTGGTCTGAGGGCTCCACCCCGGCCATACGAGGTATTGCTTGTATCCCTCCGTGGTCGTAGGCCTCCACTCCAAACATAGAATTGGGAGTACTTATTAAAAACAGCAACTCCCGAAATAGCATTGTGAGCAATAATTTAAAAAAAAAAGGGTCGAGCGACAGATACCAATTGAGTCTGGGGCAGGTGCTATCACACACCACATTAAGACTCAGCAAAAACAACGTTTATTCCCCTCAAAATTTTTGGCATTTTGAATATGCAAAGGCTCTTGTATAGGCTACTAGGAGGCTCTTTTTTGCAAAGTGCCGAGTCGGGTAGCACAACCTCGCTATGTGCTAGTCGCGAGCAATGCACGGAATGCCCCAAGTGAGATTGTTGTTCTTGAGCCAGTATTCCGTCGTCTCCACGTGGATGGCCTGCTGCGGAAATGCTGTGTCAATGGAGCGCTTATTTGGGTTCTCGCACGAGACTTGCTGCTCCTCACTCTCGTCGTTTTGCGGCATGCCCTTGACAAAGACATGTTTACCATGGCGAATGAGGTGCTCCGGATACTCGTTCCAGTAAGCTTCAATGCACGCCTTGTGTTGAATTTTGAGAGCATATACCTCCTTTTGGGCGACTTCCATCATGCGTTCGGGATGCTCGCGGCACATCTTAAAACCCTCCATAAGACCCTGCTGAAAGCGAATGCGAGCCTCGATTTCTGAAATCAGAATATACTTGTCAAGCACATCCACAGCGGCGTCGGGTGCCACTCCACCACACGAAAACACGCGCGCGTCGTGCTGAGCAAGCGTCTCGAGTTCCATGGCCTGCTTGATGACGCACTCCTGCACGTCAAGTGCTGCCTGATATTCGCGGTGCTGCGTTGGGGTCCAGTCATCTGTGTTGACCAGGGTCTGTCGAGGCCACAAACGGTGGTCGCCGATCCATGCAGCTCGTTTGTAGACCGTGTCGACAATGGTCGTCATGTTGTTCCATGTTGTGGGCATCAGTATAGGCCTTATATATGGTTTTGAGGACACAATTGGCCCGAAATAGCAATTTTTAGTGGAAATAGCATTTTGCCACGCAATTTCATGGGGTTTCAGTCAGTATATGTCCTGAACATAGGGGTGTATTTTAAGGAATAATATTGCTCATAACATACAAGAATCATCATAAAATGCCATTCAGGTCACAAATAAAATGTGTCTTTTTCACTTGAATGAATTGTATATCCTTGGACTGTCAACAAATTCCATCCACTTTCACAAACAATTCCCAAAAATATTTTGCCCATCGCCAAAACATATACGGGCATCAATGATGTCACCATACTGGATACTGGCATGGTCTGCAATGTTGGCGGCGCATCTGTGGAGCATGTCAAAGATCTTTTCCGCACCAACATGGTGCCCGCTAATCTCATTACCGAGAAGACGCAACCTCACCCTGTCAAGCTCAAGTACGTCAATTTCTTTGTCACCTTTATCCGTGGCACCAAAAAAATGGACTGGCTTGACGCCCGCCAGTAAATGAGCAGAAAAAAGTGCGCAAAACACACTTGCACATAGACACAAATAAGCTCTCTCTGTCCTTGAAAGAGCCTTTTCAGGGGATCTCTTCCGAGTCAATTCCCAGTGTTGTTTTTGTACTTTCCGGCGACGCACAGTACACAGGGCCCACCAGGAGGTCCACTGGAGCCAGCGGCACATTTTGGGGGGGCTGTGCATATTCCCCCGTCTGCTCCAGGGTATCCGTCGTTGCATCTGCAATTGGTGATAGCACTGCTGCCTTCGATTGAATTTGAATATTGTGGACAACTTGCACAAGACGTACTCGGTTGACTACTTGTGCGATACGTCCCAGCAGGACAAAATGAGCATATTTGGTCTCCGGGTACCGCAAATTTTCCAACATCACAGATTTTGCACTTTGCCCCGAATTCGCCACTGGCGCACGATCGACATTTGCTCCATGGACTTACAGGTTGGTCATAAATCTCCACATTCAACAAAGACACAACGTTTAGGAAATTTAAAGACATCTGAGTTCCATCTACAGGCCATGTCAGAGAATAATAATGGTAATTGGATTGGAATTGTAGCTGGCCATTCATCCATACATATAATATCCTATCGTCGGGTGCAAATATTGGATCCTTTTCTAGTACCCATAAAAAATCAATCCATTGTCCGGTATGAAAGGCTAAAGTCGAGGGGTTCGCAGGATATACCCCATCTACGTTTTCACTAGTCTTGGTATATAATACTCTGACATCATTTCTGCTGGCACCCACTCCCCATAAATTGCCTGTGCCGCTAGAGCCAAAATCCATAAAAGTTCTTAGAGTACTGGTAGACTCAAGTTGAATTCTGGCAGATACGGCAAGTCCAGTGGAGTTTAACGCATTGAAAATAAGATCCCCTCTTACGCCTGTATTGACTCTGTTAATGGCAGATGAAGTTGATACGCCTTGTATGCTACCAACACAAGGAGTACACATGGTATCCGGGGTAACAACGACATTGAAAATTTCAAAGTCTGTGAAATAAGTTTCATGATGTTGGCTTCCAATAGAAAATTTCATATTGTTTGTAGTAATCTGGGCTATCGCATTAGCTGCCGTGTCCAGATATAAAATCCCGTTAACATATATCAAAACTCTGCTACTTGACTTGAACTGCACAATTAAATAATCGCAATAATAGTGTTTGTTGAACAATTGCCCGCCTTGTAACTCAAAATTAATTAATTTGGTAATTGTACTTGTAGGTGACACGCGGAAAATCAACCATCCCCGAGTTATCCCAGCTCCGACAATATACCAACTGTTTGACCCTGGTCCCCATTCTAAGAATCTTAATCCGGAGGTTGTGTGTGTGAACGTGAGGCGAAAAGAAAATACCAATGCAGTAGTTTCTGGTAGATCCCACATAGTTTGAATATCGAAGGTCTGAACAGTGCGCCGATATACAGCTGTTGTTACAAGTGGGTCCGTGTTATAAATACTTGCATAGCGAGGAATGCATTGTACAGCTTGTGACGAGATGCTGTCTATACTCAGCAAATAACTCAGTACGGCGAGATAGTTAGATGTTTTCATTAACCGCATATTTTCCTGTTTGTATAATTTTCATGTATATACACAACACAGTCCTATTTGTATAATTTTCATGTATATACACAACACAGTCCTGTTTATATAATTTTCATTTATATATACAACACAGTCCTGCTTGTATAATGATTCGCAAAACAAGTCTCAATTTGTCCAGTTCCTTGTTCCTTTGCAATCCCCCTTTGTCGTTCAGTCTCGTCACCGAAACAATGTTAACAGATAGTGCGTTCTTTGTTTGCTCCCTTTTGACTGTCTTTTCTGATTTTACCGAAACAATATGAATCAATGGGTCCAAAGTTTCGGTTCGCGAAACACCAAGAGCAAAAATGTGAAACGGTGTGTATATTAATATTCAGTCACGAACTTATTAATTGAGTCTTCTCAGACCGGGTTGCGAAAATTGAGACAACAAATTTGAAACACAGTAAATTTATTTACTTAAATTTTCCTTCATGACGTTTGTGTCCACTTGTGATATTTTAGATTGGTGTTATCTTTGTGACGCTGTGATTACACAGAGGACACTTCATGGTTTTAGCTTCTAGTTGCAAGATGGTTATGGGCAAGTTGACGCAATCCGAACAATAGCATTTGTGCATACAAGGCTCGAAACGGGTATTAATCACATTTGATATGCAAAATATACACTCATCCTCCTGTATTTCACCTCCGTCTTCGAATATTGCATATGATGAATATTACCACGGGCCGACACACGCACTCCTTGCCAATATATAGACACAAACTATTCGACCAAGGGCGTGTTCAGCACAGCAAGCTCGTCCATTGTAACACCCGTCGCCATCAAACGATCATATACTATCAAGTTGTGGATGACGTGATTGTCGAGGAATTGGAGCTTCTGCCTGGTGCGCTCGACATCGGCTTGCATTTGCTCGATGATGCGTTCTTTTTTGGTCTGCTCGAACATCAGCATAGCTCGGCACAAGGCATCTTGAGCAGCAAACTGCTTGTCGAGCGGAGCGTACATAGTGGTGCATACTGCATCGCGCGCCTGCTTGAGCTCTAGCGACAGACGGTGCTCCAGTGCTTCAGCAGCTATCATTTTTTGCCCTTGTTCAGTTGCCATTGTTGTGATAATGAGGCGATTTCTGGCGTTCAGACGCACGTTTTATAGAGATTTGCAGGGATAATATGTTGCTATTTCCGTCACTACATTTTCCACATGTGTGTTACTATTTTCGACATTACACACACACCCATGTGAAAGCGTTTGACTCTTGCAAAGTATATTTTATGACGTTTCCAGAAACTGCATATTTGACGGTGGTGAGCATCACAGCCAAATTTTCTATATAAGACCATTGCATCACTTCATGGCATACACTTGTGTAGATTGGCTTCATGTCATTGACAGATCTTGACATTCCGTTGTTGGAAAAAATCGGAAAGGTCGTCACACCGTCGGATGTCTCTGACACTGCAATCTACCACGAGCTTCGTATTCTGAATCTTCGCGCTGTTAATCGGGAATTCCGGCAGCTACAATGTGATTACAGCGCGGACACCATGTTTGCAATTTCGCCTGCATGCCAATTTTTAGCAGCGATTCCCTCGCTGTATCGGACCATGGACGTTGCAAATCTCACTTTGGGCATGCACCGGTACTTGCAAGACGCCGTGATCCAAGAAGCTGCGTGTTTTACTCTACAGCAAATGTTCGACTGTAGATACTGTAAAATTCTGCACCATTTCGACATAATACTCACCAGCGTCATTGAAACTATCAAGGCACACCGGTTCTCACTACGGGTGCTTCGTCAGGCCTTTGGTATTTTAAGGTGGCTGCACATTTTCTGCCGAACTGACTTTATTGCGAGTGAAAGACGTCTGTACGAGGAGGGCATTGTACGGATCTTGCACGAGGCAGACTTCCTGCTCGGGTTTATACCTGGCAACGACTTTATCATGGCTCGTTCATTCGAAAGCAGCTTTTGTGATCTGTATCATTTTTTCTGGAACTCCGAATCCATGCATGACGATTTCCTAGCATCGAAGTCGGCGTATCTTGCAAATCGAGCGGCAGACGCCCTCCCGTTGGCGCTGGGTTCTAATGCGTACTATACTCACCCCCACAACACCATTACGGCAAGAGGTCTTGAACTCTTGAGAAATCAAAAGTTACTAGGCGATTGGTCTCTAGGACGGACCGGCAGAGGTGTAGAACGACCAGAGCATGATCCCAACTTGGGCGGTGGATGGCCTGTCGACTTTCCGACGGACCATTTGGAACCCGATGAGAATCACGACGACTGACGAGACGGAATCGAACGGTGCGCATTGGCTACACATTTTGTTGCAAAACGTTTCTGCCATGCAACATGAAGATTTATTTCTTGACAACAGTAAAAAAAACACTTATTATTTATGTTCTCAATGGCTCCTGGTGCTGATTGGGTGGTTGCTGGCAATACAATCAATACAACACGCACTACAACTACCATCGTTGTCTTTTCGGTATCCAGGTTTACATATACATCCTGTTTCACTATCACTGCCCTTGGCAGAATCGGTATTCAGTGGACACTCCTGGCATACATCTGATGTATCACCTACTGTAATTGAGTACTTGCCAGCAATACAATCCGTACACACAGCTGTCCCGGCCGAACTCGAGTATTTCCCGGCAACACACTGCGAGCATTCCGGTCTGCCCGTCAAATCATTTGTATGTGTGCCAGCAGAACAATCGATACAGTCCGTGGGTAATGAGCGCGCGTCCAGTCCGTTTGTGGATTTCCCAGCAGCACACACCTGACAACTATGAGCTCCAAGATTAGCGGAGTATGTACCAGCAAGGCAATGTACACAGGCCGCATCGCCCATTACATTCTTGTATTTGCCATCAACACATTGCACACACGATCCTGTTGACCTTGTCCACCCAGCGCTACATATGCAGTGTGTTTGCTCAGTGCTTCCAGCTGGCGAGGATGTGCCGATTGGACAATTTTGGCAATCTGAAAATAAAGTCGCTTCCCATATAGGAGAATATGTATTTGCCACACATGCAACACATCTCATACTCCCTACATTCTTATTATATGTGCCTGGAATACAGGGCGCGCACTCGGCGCTCGCGAACATAACTGCATACTTATCAACTATGCAATCAACACACGTCGTTTGTGCATCCAATCCTTGTGTGGATTTGCCAACTCCACATTCCAAACACTTATTCTCGAATTGGACGCCTGTACCACTTGAGTACTTGCCAGCAATACAGTGCACACAGGCACTGTTTCCTGCTTCGACCTTGTATTTTCCAACAGCACACTGGACGTATGGACCGCCTTCATTTGGTACAGTCCATCCGGCCTTGCAAATACATAAGGCACTGTCAGACCTCGGAATAGTATTTTCTGGACAGTTCTGGCATGTATTCGTTGTAGCACCGACTTGCACAGAATATTGGTTTGACATGCAATTTGTACAAATGCCGTTGCCAGAGTCAATTTTGTATTTTCCTGTGGCACACAGCGCGCGTGGATTATCATTAGTTTGACTACCAGCAACACTCCATTGAATTGCGAAACCTGCATAATGCTCCCACGGATCTGTTATCAATCTTATCCGTAGATACGGTGTTGATGATACATAATTTGGCGGTACGTCAAAACCAGTCAATTTTGCCAAATTGGTGAATGTAAGACAGTTTGATGATGTGCAAGAATCTATGTATACATAATCAAACCTGCTTTGTACCGCAAATCGAGAAAATTAGACTGATATAGCATCATCTGACGAAATGGTCCATGTGCAGCTTAAAGAGCCAGAGTATTCGGATACCGTTTGGCTTAATATTTCGCCTGATTTATGCCCTGACACGACTGGACATGCACATGACCCTGTACATTGTACTCGCGTTGTAAATGCAGAGCCAGCGTTGCAAACACAGTCGAGCCCTGGCGTGGTAATGAGCAAGAAAGCAAAAATTATTATTGCATTGGAAACACTGTACACTTTGCTGTCCCGCATACGGGCTCTGCGAAGATACAATATCCCACAAGCTTTTTATACAACTGTGTCAATATGGGTAAATATGCTCTGCGAATGCATGTCTACTGTCTCTTTTATTTATATAGTCTACAAAGACAAGAACTAGTTTCTTGCAACACATTACAAATTCCATACAAACTGTGCATTAGAATGCATGGGTGTAGACTGGCACACGCAATTCAGTAAAAAAATATGTATTATCTGTTTTCTCGATTGTTTCCAGTGCTGATTTTGTATTTGCCGACCACACACGCAATACGAATACCACGGTCACACAAACGCTGAAACGTATTTCCTGGTGCATGAGATCTGGCACTGCCGTTGTTGACATGCGCCAGAATCATGTTCATATTCTCATGCGATAGCTGCTGGAAATCGTGTTGCGGCGGCATGGAGTTATGGTCAAATCGGCCACCAATGGCACCTATATACCATGCATCTGCGAGCATCTGCCGGGATTTGGTCTATTTTGGCAGGTGCAAAAAACACAACCTACGAAAAAACTAGGCCCGTTTTGGCGGTTTGCTATATAAGAACAAGGTGGGTGCACCGCTGTGCTATCCGGTGCTAATTCTTGAATGCCAAGAGTTTTGCGCTCGCAGAAGCATGCCGTTGGCTCTGGCAACACAACATTGGAGCACAACGTAGAGGCACGCGGCATCGTGCCGGTTGTGCGCGTGGAAAAACGCGAGCTGCTTTCGATGTTGTCGCAGGAGCTGGTAGAAAAAATCGGCCGCAAACTGAACAACTTGCTGTATGCAGGCATGTGGAACATAGCGTCGGCGTTGCAGAGTCATGGCAACGCGCGGAAGCAACACGGCGTGTGTCGCGAGTTTAACAATGCTGTACCTATGGTGAACTCGATGGTGCTGCACGGTAGCCTGCACTCTGTGAGCACACTTGATCTTGGGCCGTATGATGCGCGCCACGACCCTTTGATTTTCTCGTGCATACGCCATGGCATGACACACGCGCAGGGGAGCGGGAAAATGCAACAGATCATTCGCAGTGTGGTGCAGCGTTTCCCCGCAGCCATATCCCTGCAGAATTCAAGTGCACAGAGCCCGTTGCATTTTTTGCTGCAATATCCGGACGTGACGTGCAACGATTTGCGGGCTCTGATGCCCAACAGCATCGAATTCGAGGACAGTGTGTTGACAAGTCTCAATTCACATGCACAGACGCCGCTGCTGGCGTTGTTGCGTTGCCAGCGTGCCTGGGCCATCGTGCCACACTTGATAGACTCGAACCAAGATGTTCTGACAATGTGTGACAAATCCGGGAGTGTGCCACTGCATTTCTGCTTCTATAATATAAAAGAAGCTATATGCATGCGCCTGTTTGCAGCTTTGGCTGCCAAGGCAAACAACCGCCACAAGACAAAAACACTGGTTGCGCAAGATAGTAAACATGAAACGCCGCTGCATGTACTGTTGTCACAACTGGAGCTGCAGGCCGTGAGAGACATGGCGGTGGTCTTGATTCCAAAACTCATTGATTGTGGCCAGAAAGTGCTGCTTCTCAAAAACCGCAAGCTGGTGCCTGGAGGTAACATTGACCAGTTCCAAACCGACACGCCACTGCACATACTGCTCAAAAAACACCCACACACGGTGCCTTTTCACACCTTTTGTCTCTTGATTGACAACAATCAGGAGGTCCTCCTGGAGCGTAGCTCCTTCTGCACTCGAGGCCAATGTGACCGCGACACCCCGCTACACCTTGCAATCAAAGCAAACATGTCTTTTGGTGTCATTCGAAAACTGATAGACCGGGACAAAGATGTGTTACTCATTGCAAACGGGTGTGACGATCTGCCACTGCATACAGTTTTGCGGACGTGCACAATGGAGGGAGACCCTACGCGGCACACGAAGCACAGCACCGTGCAGTATCTGATGGACCAGAGCAAGTCGAAAGACCCAGGCATTTTCGCACGCCACGGACAATTCGGCGATACGGTGCTACACGTTGCCATTCGATGCAACCTGAGTTTCCGTATATTGTCGAATATTATCGAGACTTGTCCAGAAATACGGACTGTAGCAAATAACGCCCGATTGTCAAACGACGAAGCAGGCGACACCCCATTTCACCTTGCCATCAAAGCAGGAAAATCATGGGGAATTATATGGCTTCTCATCGACTCGGACTTCGCGTTGCTTACCACACCAAACTGCTTTGAAGATATGCCACTGCATATGGCAGCGATCTGTGGCAGCTCTCATTATGTGTTTGAGCGGTTGCTGTTTTATAACAACACTATGCTACTGACCCAAAACATGTGGGGCAGCACGCCGCTGCATCTGGCCATAGGATCAGACTGTGGCACAGAAATACTCAAACTTCTTATGCAGAACGTGGAAGTACTCAGGATAACAGATGCGTGTGGCAATACCCCGCTGCATTCTGCACTCATACAAAGCATGTCATTAGAACAAATACGAATGTTCACGCCTTTGTCAGGGCAGGACTTGCGTCTGCTTGCAAACAATAAAAAAAACCGCTCCCTACACTTGGCACTAGCAACTTCGGAAGCGTATACGATTGACATGATAAAGTTCCTGTCTTACAATGACATGTCAGATCAAAACGAAGACGGTATGACCCCGTTGCACCTGGCAGTGAAGCAGCGCGCGGGGCTCGACGTTTTGCGACTGCTCTGTGCGCGCCCTCTCTTTGATGTACCACAGACAGACCTGCGCACTGTTGCAAACAACAATGGGGTCATTCCACTGCTGACGGCCATAAAAATGTCACTGGACATAGGGCGTATCTCGTTCTTGATCGATCAAGACCGCCGCATGCTGTTCGAGACGGACCAGGACGGCCACACGCCTTTTCATCTTGCCGTGGTCTGCCAGGCGTCTGTCGAGGTGGTAGCTCTCCTTTTCCCTGGGGAAGGCATGCAGCCCGACCTGCGCATTCAGACAAACGATGACAACAATACTCCACTCACAAGTGCCATACAACACGGCGCAAGCCTCGCGGTTGTGCAACTGTGCATTGACCCCGAGCATCAACACGCGCTGTTCATCAAGTCCAACACGCCGCACTATCTCACGCCCATACAGCAATACATACAGCATACTGTACGCCCGTGGAGTATGTCTATGATGCAAACGTTGATCGATACCAACAAAAAGGTTCTGTGGCTCTGCGACGAGCACGCACACCTACCGGTGTATAATGCACTGACATGTAGATGCCACGAGCAGGTGGAAGAGGTTGTACAAACTCTTTTTCCGCCAATGCATGCATTTCAAGCCCTGCACAACACCAGACGAACCCTGACAAGAAGAAACAACAACATTGACAAGTTGTGCTCGTTCGATGGCACTCTGTTCCACCTTGTAATATACCACCGATATGACGCCAATGTGTTTACTCTTTTGGCAAAATTCCTCAAACCAGCGCTGCACGAAATATTACAGCGATCCGACAATGCGGGCAACACACCTTTGCTATATGCCCTCAAACACAGTCTCTCGTGGGATATCATTGCACTCCTCATCGACCCAACGACATTTGCGTACAAGGACCACCATAATCGAACAGCTCTGCACGTCGCCGCACTTTTTGGTGCACCTTACGTCGTGAAACTTTTGCTGAAGAATGGAGCGTCTGCTTGGCGCCTCACACCAGACAAAAGTATGGACCTCCCACTGCACGTGGCGCTGCAACAATCCACCCACTATACAGATAGTGCACATACGCCACAGTACGTCAAATTACTAATAGACCCGCTACAGACCGCGATTTTGTGGGTGAATCAGGATGGTAACACGCCGTTACATCTCGCTCTCTCGAACATCTCTATACACGCCACCCTGGAATTCATCGCCATGTTGCGCCTGCTTGTCGACCCCAACGGCGATGTGCTTGGCATGACCAACAACGACGGTATGACACCCTTTCAGATGCTGTCGCCCCCGCTTCATCTCTTACATGGCAACGATGCCGAAATGGTCCAGAATATCAAGGAATTATTCAACACGTTCCCTGTGATGATGCAACTCTAGTCCCCACAAACTCTCATGTTTCGTTTTTATTGAAGCGTATGCTATATAAGGAATTGCGTGTATAACATGCATCGCACCCACAGAGAAACAGAAAAGTTTTGCCAATGTCCAAGGGCACAGAAATCGCCCCTGTGACTGAGTCGCAGGTCCATCTCGCTTTCCAGTCCAAACCTATGCAGGATATCCCGAGTTTCACCGACAAAGTCAAGGTGCCCGGCGTAGGCCCAACAACCGCGGAAAAACTGTTGAAATGTGATATCAAGGGTCCTTGCGCCCTCCTTGGACAATTCATGGTGAATTTTGACAGTCCAGTTATTTTTGCTATATCTTGTGCTTTTTGATTGCGTGTGCATGCACACTTGGCGTTTTTTAATGCACAGTTGTGTGTTGCAGGTACTGGACCGCGACATCGCTCTGATGCAGGCGTGGTTGGTGGATGTTGCTAAAGTTCGTCCTAAGGAATGCAAAATGATCATCAAGGCGCTCGACGAAAAATGCCGGAAAATGTTCACTGTCTAGCGCTACAGTGGTGCAGCACAGCGCAATACCTCAGAGTTGCATTGTTGTCAAGTTTTGAATTAAATATGGCAAGTCAAACGCACAGCATTTTAGAATCCAACATGTCATCTCTTTTTCCTGTGTTTAGCGGGTTGCATCAAGCCACGGGCATGCACCATTTGTTTGACCTTCTGGTGGACTTCTGGGCACCCAGCAGATCGCCCCTGTAGCAAGAGACGCACCGCGTTCGTAGCAGCTTTCAGGGCAGTACGCCCTTGGTGCACACGGAAAGCACTTGCCAAAGCATCAACTGATTTTGCAAAGCCGCTCGTTGCGTAATATGCGTCGTGCTCGATTTTCCACACTTGTCCCAAAATATCGCACGCAATGTTCACACAGGCTTTTCTTGTGTAATGCAAGGGGACCCCGCCCTGTATGTTGAGCCATGCATTGGAGTGCATATGGCACTGCATGACGTCTGCCAGGGCCGCCGAGAATTTGTTGCACTTATGCACACCGCAGCTGGAAATGCACTTTTGCCGGAAAAAAAGGTGGCTTTTGACGATGCGGTAGATAAAGCGCAGCAACGCCGATACGGTTTTCACATCGCTTCTGTGATGGTGCAACGCGTCCGTAAGCATGGGCAGCTGCTGGCCAATAAAAACGCAATCCTGACTCGCGTGGCTCTCCATGTCCGCCAGCATGCCACACCCAAACAGCACAATGTCGCGGTCTTTGATGTGGCACCGCATCGCCCTGGTGCAAACATCCCCAAAAAGGCATATGGCCTCGTAGAACGTGTGGGTGATGGCAGTGTGCACCGCCACGATAATGTGATCGACTTTCGTGCGCATGTGGCAGAAAATTATCCTCACAAACCTACTGTCCACAAAATAATTCTCTTGCAACATACGAAATACCTCGGCCCTCGAGATGTACCAAAGGTTCCAGTGTATCGGAGGGTCTTCTTTGGTGCCTGCGCCGCCTGCCAGATCCAACAACACTGTGCTGTGTGTGACAGCACTTGTCCTTGCACGTAGCATGCCAAGCCACTGAGGAATCCCTTCTTGTCCTGGCTGTAGCATGGCGTCGATTATGCTTTTGGCGGCGGCACACGTCACTCGCAAGCGCAGCAATGTCGCAAAACTGTCCACCGACGCGTCCAACTGTTCGAGAATTTGACGCACAACGTCTTCATTTTTTGTGAAATCCGTCTTGCCCGACATGGTACCGTGTAGCAGATGCATGCGAATTCGGCACAGTTTTCTAGTAGTGTTTATTTTTTTTGCTTGCAACTCTACATCACCACTAGTTTCACGACCCGAATTTCACACCCTGGAGGGCCGTTTACAGAAACACCCGTGAGTGGTATTTGTTTATTGTCTGTACGCTTTCATACAGCATACCTGATCATCTACAGCTAATACATAGTAGATCATCCTTCTTGTATGTCCCCATTATATATAAAATCGTCGGCGCTAGGTCGTCGTAGCGTGGAAGGCATCGACACGTTGTTCCATAGTCGCATCAGCCACCGCTGGCATGGCAGTAACGGGCACGGGATTGTTAACAAAGACCCGATCCGGCAGCGTGATCGCAGATGTGTCTGGTCTGTCCAAAAACATCATTGAGGTATACGGCCAGCGTCGCACGCGGGTCCACAACGGCCTGTCTACATGAACTGGGTGAGGAAGAGGCAGCGGCTGTACCCTAGGCGACAACAGACCTTGCGTATGCAAATGCTCCCAGTCGGCCGAGACTGGGAACTCGAACTGATGCGGAGCCTGTCTCCCTTCGAGTAAAGCGAGTGTCCGCTGCAACCTCTCCACACGCTGGCGCTGCAGCCACGCAGTCTGATCTGCGCGCATTTTCTCGAGCAGTTTTGTGTTGTTGAACATGCATACCGTGTGTGTATTGGTTGCACCTGGCTATTTCGTATATTATATACACACAAGAATGAAAAAAACTATTTTGGGGAAAACAAAAATTGTGCACAAAATCGGCAGAGGCGTAAAAAGATGACGGAATTTGCCATGCAGGCGGCCATGTCCAAAGACATCCGGCGGTACTTTGAATTCGACGACAGCACGTGCATCATTACCGACGAAAGCACCATTCTCACAGAGGTGCAAGCACGGCGTAGCACCGCGTGCTTCTCAAAACACAAACACTTTCATCGGGTAGTATTTACTCCGTATGCACGGTCCCTGCATCTCTTCCAACTGAAGCAGAAGCAGGTCTACCACTTTGGCTACGATTTCACGCTCGAGGAGCTGAATATCACCGCGGCCAGCCTGGTGGACGAAGTGCGGCTCTTCTTGCTGCGGGGACACTCGGTTCGCGATAAAACATGCACATGCAACCCTCACCTGCCGTATGCCAGGTTCCTCGACTATGGGCTCAGTCTGCAGCACAACGGCCACACGGCACGACTGGATAGTAGCGCCGCCAGCAGTGTGTGTGAGCCCTGTCCGCTTGACGCACTGTCGCAGGTCCGATTCACGTGCGAGCAGATTGCAGCAGAACTCGGTCTTTCCTCCCTACAAGCCGTGCTGCTGCGGTACGCACAGCCCGCCACCATTCACGATATCCTTGTGCAGTCGGGGGAGTTTATGAGCCTCGAAAACGACGGCATGCGAACATGGGAGCTGTGCGGCAAACACGTAGTAGATGACGAGAAAAGTCTGCTGGAATTCGTCAAGCGACACCGTCTCGGCGTTGCCGTGCACCACAAAAGAATCGAGTATCCGCTGTTGCACGTGCATGTGCGCCGTCTGGTGCAAAAAGGCCTCCTCATCCATCTGCATGCTCAGGGCATGCTCTACAGTGTGCCAGGCCTGCACGGCCAGCAAAAGTGCGACGACGACATTGTTGCGCTGTGGCGTGGCGGCCAGCACACGTCAACGAAACCACCTCCCCCCACCAAAAGAAGAAGGGGTTGACATTGCATGTTTTTTTACCAATAAACGCTCGCGAAAATGCACGTGTTTTGCATACGATGTAGTATATAAGCAGCCACACGACGATACACACAAGAAACCAGCGGATGCGCCAAAAAAACGCATGCGTGTCGTTTCTGGCGTGTCTGCTCGTGGTGCTGGTAGCACACGTCCACGGTGCATACGAAATCGTGGACACTGTCCAATGTGCCAACGTGCTGGACTCTCTGCTGTTGGACGAGAATTTGATTGAAATCAAAATACATGGTGTCGTCACATACAATCTTACCTTGATGGACAACGCAGAAACCAGGCTTTTTACCATCAAGCAGCCCACTGTCTCGTTTTCTGCATCCAACAACGACATGCGAACCGACGAGACTACAGACAAGTTTGCGTCAAAACTCATTGAGAAATATCGACTGGCGTACACCACCAGCAGTCCCCCGAAATCGGCAATTGGTGGAATGGTGTTTACGCATGTTGAATTTGGACAAACCACATCATACGAAAATTCTGCATTAAAATCGGCTATTACACAGGCAATCAAGAACTCAGACTTGGCGTCAGTTCTGGTGGAAACGCCGTCCCCGGGCCTTGTTATCACTATGGACGAGTGTTCCTGGTATACCAGCGTGCAGTATTCAAAGAAGATACTGGCATGCGGGATACTCTTTCTATTCGACACATGTGCATATGTTCCGTTTCAACAACAAAGCGTTTCTGTCGCACATGGCGAGTGGATCATGGACCTATTATCGCTCGTGTCAGGCATGGGGAACCTGTTTTTCCATATAGATTATGAGAAAACCGCGCTGCAAGGCAACTTGCACTGTGAGTGGAAGGTAGCCACCGGAATCATGCGAGGATTCCATTTTAAGCTTTGCAACAACATGAGTATCATCGCCACCTGCTTCGACAGCGGCGCTCCGTGCACCAAAGCCCAAAGCGAACAAAATATGGCCAAGTTCTGGATCGTTTACAGCATCATGACGAACCAAGCCCCAGATCTCATTACAAACACTGCCATCGAGCCTGTCTCGGGCGCGCCAGGAGACTTCAAATTAACATTTACACTCTTACATATGGTCACACACAATACTGCGTACGCTGCCAAAGACATGTACTTTAAAAACTCCATCCGACGTCCATGTTTCCTGGGCCAGATTCCGCGCAAGATGGTGGTGTCGGAGCGTGGATTTTTCCACGAAATACGTTGCCAGCCGTGCATGCTCAACACATACTACTCTGAGCAAAATACGCCGCGCACTGCACTCACCGAGGACACCACCAAGACCAAAACACTGTTCCTCAAACTAGGTGTCAGCCGGCAAGACCCCGCGGTGTCGGCGTACTTTCTGACAGAAAAAGAAAATGAGAACCGCAACGTGCAACCCGAAGACCCGCCAGCAGATTTCTGCATGGCAGTGGCGGGCGGCACAACAGTCAAAATCAATATGGACAGCACAATGGTCTTTGATCGTATCAGGGGCCCTGTTGCCGTCCAAACCAACGCTGTTGTCGACAACAGCGGTGTGACCACACTGACCATTACCATTCCCAATATTTACGGCGAGGATGCAGACGACGCTGATGCCCCGATCTTCATTGACGTACACACCAAAGTGCCCCGCAACGTCACCAACGAAAAATTCCTCGCGATTCTCCCCATCAGACACGCTTTGCTGCAGACGTGCATGCCATGCCCCGATGATTTTGTCGCCAACAACTATGCCAGCACAGGTCTCGAGTCCTGTGTACCATTCCAAGGCGCTCGTCGAGCCAACGTCTCCACAATATTGCCTGTAATCGCCGCACGGTCCACACAAACGCCACAGACACTGCTGCTGGACTCGATTGCCGGTTTCCAGCTCCGCCAGGTCGCCTACTCCAGCGCAAGCTCGCGCATGCAGATTTTCATCGAAACCACCCCAGAGATGGCGATGCAACACAAGGATCGCATCCTGCTTGATGTGGCACGTTTTTTCGGCATTCCCACCCTGTCCAACACGTCCTTTTCGTTCGGAGTGGTTGATGTCAACAATATCATCGCACCCCCTCCCGTTCCACCAACACAGGTGCGCAGGTTGCTCCAGGCCATCACACCTCCAGGCACCACTGCGGAGTCACTCGATATTGTTCGTATTTCCATAATGGTGAACAGAGGCCTGCCGCCACCGCCTGCCCCTGCGACAAAGACCGAGCATGATATTATCACTAGCACGTTTGGAATCATAATGCTGGTCTCTATTATTGCATGCATTCTGGTATTTTTCATCATACTGTTGTGCATGACGTGCAAATGTGCCAAGAAGCACAATACCGACAGGCATGACACAGAGCATCATCCTTTTTTGGAACCGCCAGCCGTGTAGTGACATGTTTATGTTGTAACGCAATTGTGATTAGAAAACACCACAACGTCGTTATCATGCATTGGCGCACTTTGCATTGTACTTTGTGGGTGCTCCAATTCAGCGAATGCGTTTCAGTTGTTTTGACAAAAAGTCAATTCGCAACGCCTTCTCCGACCTCGTCCTGGTTCTATATAAATGTAGCATTTGAGAATCGTCCAGTGTACACGTTTGCCAAATACTCCGTAGCACTCCACCAACTAACCAAGCATAATGGCCGGGGCTGCCACGAATTCATACGATCATGTGTTCCCTTTAGTATATCCAGGACACAGCAATGAGACGTATAGTCGGGAGGAGGTCGACAATGCGAGCGCTGTTTTGGCGGCAGGCAAGCGTTCTATGTTGCATTTTGCTGCTAAGGTTTCACATGTAGTGCCATGCGACGGCATGATGACATGTATTCGTTATATTGAAGCGATGGAGGCGGTGAAAGTTCTGCCGTTTATCTGTGGCGCACAGTTCTGGACTATGATCCACATGTATCGGGACCACCTTAACGAACCCGGGGCTCAAAAAAGCTGGATCATACAGAAGATAATTCCAATAATTACAAGGAGTAGCGAAAACCCATCAATACAGTATGAAGAGGACGACGAACAATACATTCAAAACATTGATTCTGTGCTTCGGGCAGCACTGGAATACAACGGCGGCATTGAAATAATTCGCATACTGGTCGCAGTGTGTCCTTTTGTTGTCACACACCCGAAAGGCAAAACGCGTCTACTTCCAGCACACGACGCGATGTTGTACGATTGCGAACTGGTTATTTTACAAGAGCTTACACAGCTTCCATCTGTGTGTCGACATCGTGATGCTTGTGGTCGCACTCTCTTGCACTGGGCGATTCTGTGCGACATGTCAATCCATGAGGTCGAATATATATTTCATCAGTTTCCAGATGCAGTCGACTGCCCGTCGTTCTACAGTACTGGTGGAGTTATCGATCCTTCGTGTCTTGTGCGAACGAAACTCGACGAACTACGTGGTGACAAACAGGTGATGAAGTTTTCAGATGCCTGTACTCCTCTGTGTTTGGCGTTGGACGTCAACATGCACGAAATGCAAAAGCGAGACAACTCTCTCGTCGTTGATTTCCTGGTTGACAAGTCCGCACGCTCGTGTTTGGTGCCTGACAGCACAGGCGAAATTGCCTTCCATAAACTGCTGCAATCATTCTCTGAATACGATAATTTCTCACTTACGCTGTCGCTCTTTGTTAATCGACATACAGTATCGGCACAGTGTGTGCCTTTCGTGACAGACACCAGGGGACACACGCTTTTGGAATCGGCGTTCGTGTTGCGTCTACCTGGTATTGACATAGACATGATTGGCCGCTTTACCAGCAACATGATTGAGCCTATTGTTATCATGAACGCACACATGCACGAAATTGAATATCGTTTGCCCATAGATGAACACAGGGATGAACGACCATGGTCCTTGCTTTTGCATCCTCTTGCCTCCGGCGAAAGCATGCCAAGGCTGTCTTCGAGTGGGCTGCCCTTGATGCCCAGCAATGACAACAAACCAGACCACATGAGCGACATGATGACCTGTTTTATATACGGGGAAGATGCAATTATAGCTGCCAATCCACAGTTTACAAACAGTTCTTTCCACATGCTCCACCACCAAACTCCTGTGCAGTACCGCAAGTGGACCCAAGTGGTGGTGAGTAAAGAGGTGTCCAATAAGATGATGGAGGACATTAAACGATATTTTAACAACACCAAAGTGACTCTTTCCTCTGTGTTGCGACATCTACAGAGGGATCAGAAAACTTGGTACAATCGTTACAAGAAGGACCTTCGCGAACACGTTGTGCATGCGTCGGAAGAATCGATTTTGAGCGAACATGACGCTGGCTTGTTTTTTGTACAAAGGCAGGCCCGTTCATGTGTTCCCTGCCAGCGACCCGCAGTGCGCAAAGACGAGAGTGAGAGGCACGCTCAAGAATTGCTACAGTCGCTGGAGGACGAGCAAAATTCGAAACAAATGGCCGCATCAACACCGAGTAAAAAGGCACGGAAAAAACTGGCGCAGCAAGAGCGCGATGTAGCCGCACAATTAGTTGCACTGCACGAGAATGAGGCGCGCGAGACTGCTCTTGCAATCGCACAGGCAGCGGCAGCAGCACTGCAAGACCGCATAAAAGTTGAGGCAGAATACGTACGACAGGCCGTGGCGCACGCCGAACAGCGCCAGACCGAAGAAAACACGGCCCGCGTTTTAACAGATCTCGAGGTGCATATACAGTGTATGGAAATCGCCAATTTGGAGTTACGAGATGCAGCTGTATCATTTATGTTTGATATCATGCGGAAAGCACTGCTCATTGCACAGCAAGATATCGCCGACGCCGTGATAATGCAGTATGCCTCCAACCTGATCGTTCAGGAAATGATGTCTGTTTTGGAGACAGAGGATGCGATAAACAACATGCTAACCCCACAACTGCGCGACAACCTGTTTTATGTGTTGCCCGGCCTCGTCGAGCGCGAAGCCCAGCGTGAGGCCGATCGCGTGGAACTGGAAGCGTTGCGCAAAATTGTCCGAGAAGACAAGGAAGCGCGCGAGTGTGTGATTTGTTTCGACAATATCAAAAACGTGCTACTGCGACCATGCATGCACATGGCCATATGCCATAAGTGTTTTGACACAAAAAATCCAACAGAGTGTCCCATTTGCCGTGGCGTTGTCTCCGGTGGAGACGTGTATTACACATGAGGAAAACCATCTGGGTATAGCTGCGTATTCAACAGTTTTATTCAATGGTACCAAACACAAAATACAATACAGCACGATTTGCCCCACACAATCTTGCTCGTACGTGTTTCCACCACCTCGCGTGCCAAAATGCTATTTCCGGCACAAAAACGCGTATTTAATGAGCTACTCTGCGCTCCTTACAGTCGGCACGAGCAACATGTACACCGAGATATTCGACGCCGCCAAGCAAAAAGTGCCCTGCGCATACCAGATCCAGTGCCACGCAGTGCTGCCTGTCCGCGTTGGACTCACCTTTGGCCATCGTCTGCAACAAACATACGCCTGCGTGGACTGCGGAACAACTTGTATCAAGTTGGTCAGACACACTTTGAACTATGCCAAGAACACCGACAGGGGCTTCGATGACTTTATATGCGTCAAATACGACGACACCAGCACCATGGCCACGGGATATGTGTGACTTGCTCGTGCCTGTGTGTTTTTTATTGACGCCATATGTATGGTGTTCATGTGATTGAAAACGGGGGGTTATGAACATTTTTTTGTAAAATAAAACATTTTACACGTTATCATGTGCATTGGTAGTATGCTGCCTCTCGACTGGGCTCTTTGTAAGTGCAATAAATCCAAAAAAAGAATCCAAATA
>Ga0209702_10000618_pt1 | contig 75124 bp, 60 predicted proteins | sample FRY01_FD_187210 | JGI IMG/M metagenome (GOLD analysis project Ga0209702, IMG submission 187210) | Freshwater microbial communities from Lake Fryxell liftoff mats and glacier meltwater in Antarctica - FRY-01 (SPAdes) (version 2) | ecosystem: Environmental > Aquatic > Freshwater > Ice > Glacier... | reverse complement strand
TAGGGTTTGACTCTAATTATGGAGCAAGACCACTAAAAAGAACTATTCAAAAATACATTAGCGATGAATTAGCCAAAAAAATACTGTCAGGCGAGATAATTAATGGCAATAGTTTAAACGTTACTTCCGATAATTTAGGGAAATTCTATTTTAAAAAATTATCTTAAATAATTATTATTTATTTATGTATTATTTATTTATGTATTATTTATTTATTTGTTTTATTTTCATTATTTTAAAATAAATAATTGAACAATTTTTAAAATTAAGTTTCATTTATTTTTTTATTTTTTATTTTTTTAATTACATTATGAATTTAAAATCTTTAACAAAGTCATATTCTATAACAACAATAAATATACTCTATTCAATTAGTCTTTTGTTTTTGCTATTAAGCATAACCTCTTGCGGTTCTGTAGAAAAAATGAAGGTTAATTATTTTGATGGCTACAAAAACTTGACTCAAGGAGACACAAATGTAATCAAATGGGATATTCAAAATGCTGAATATATCAATATTGAAGGTGAAACAAATGAATTCAAATCAATTGACTCATTCTACATTTCTCCCAAATATACTACTTTATACAAAATTACAGCAGTAAATGAAATAGACACACTTAGATTAATCTCAAGAATTAATGTGAATTTAAAAGATGAAAATGTAACTGGGAATGTTGTAACAGAAGTTAAAAATGAAAATGCACAATCTTTTGTTAGGTCTAATTATTGGAATGGAATAATAGAAAACAATTCTAATATTACTCCAAGTAGATTAAAGATAATGGAAATTAAGGATTTTGAAATTGGAAATACAAAATATGTTAAGTTTTTACTCTTTGATGCTTATGGTAATTTTTTGAAAAACTATAATTTAGGTGAATTAGAGAAAAATTTGAATATTAATATGTTCTGTGAAAATGGTAACGAAACTGCATCTATATTAGATATTGATATATCCGAAGAACTAGATGAAGATATTAATATTTACTTTTTGGTAGAAAATTCTTATGCAAATATATTTTTTGAAGAAATTTTGAAGGAAATCAAAAAATTTACAAACAATCAAAAGAAAATAAATGTAGCATTATATTTACAAAATCAAGAATTAAAAGAAATTACAAAGTTGACGACTGGCGAAGAGTTTAATAAAATTATTAATTTTAATAGAGAAGCGGCATCAGGCTCTAATTCATTTTATAATTCTACTTTTGATTTATTAAAGAAAATTCAAAAAAATAGTTTAAATGCTAATAATAAAAAAGAAAAAAATATTATAGTAACTTTTAATTATACTTCCGACAACTCGTCTTTTTTACACACTATAAATGATGTAGTAGATAAATCCAACAACTTAAATGTAAAAATTTATAATATAAACTTATCCAACATTTCGGAAACTTATAATTCAAAAGTTTTTTCATATCTTAAAGGCAATACTTTTTATTACACCAATGATGAAGAATTAGATAAAATTAATACAATTTTAAATGAGATATTTTACAGCCAAAAATATTATTATGAAGCAAGTATAAATAATAAAGTTTTTGAAATTGATGGATGCGATTTTCTTAAAACTGAATTAAATTATACAACAAATCTTGGGATTTTATCTGACTTAATTTTTTCTGATTATAAAACTTCTTATTCTCTAAATAGATTTAAAACTTTAACTCTTTTTGATTATAAAAATTCACAAATTAAAGATGAGTTTAATTCTCAATTAGATTTATTAACCACAACTCTAATCAACAATCCAAATAATAATATTGAATTAGTAGGACATTCTGGAATTGAAGGAGATAATGACTTTTGTTTTGAAATTGGGCAAAAGAGAGCAAATAAAATCAAAGAATATCTTGTCTCTAAGGGCGTAAATAGCAAACAAATAAAATTGAAAACTGAAGGAAGTAATAAACCTATTTATTATTTGACTAAATTTAGCTGGCAAGAGGCTTTTAATAGAAGAGTAGAGTTGCGATGGTTAGACCCAGAAAACTTGCCTTACGAGATAGTTACAGACATCATTGAGAGCGAATACAAAGCAGAAGGCAAAGTAAAATTCTGGATAGATAAAGGATACAAAAGTTATTTTGAAAGATATTTAACTAATAACTCGCCTAATTATAAAGTGAAAATTTGGGGCTTTAAATCGTTGAAAGAAGCTGAAGACAATGTAATGAAATTAAAAACTATTGAGAATAATAATTACGTAGTAGAATAAATTTAATTCAAATAAAGTTTATCTAAGTTATTAAATATTATTTACAACTTCTTTATTTGAAAATAAATTCAATATTAGTTTTATGTATATGATAATTATCTAACAAATAATTTTTAAATGTTTGTTTTATAATTTCGCTTTCGCTTATTTTCAAATCCTCACTTATATTAATCTTACATTCCAAAACCAATGTTTTATCATCTAAACTCCAGATGTGAAGTGCTTTCAGGTTAATTACGTTCTCAATTGTCTCTGCAAAGTTTCTAATATCTTCCAATTCAATATGGTCTGGAGTGGATTGCATTAATATTTCGATTGTTTCATAAAGGACGGAATATGCTTCTTTTGCAATATAAATTGCTATCATTACAGTCAAAATAGGGTCTATTATGTAAATTTGATAATAATAAATAAGAATTCCACCAATAATAACTGCAACAGAAGATAAAGTATCGCCAATTAAATGAAGATAGGCAGACTTTATATTTAAGTTGTTACCTTTGATTTTATAAAGTAATACAACTGATATCAAGTTAGCTAAAAGTCCAACTGATGCGACTATAGTTAGTAACCCACCATTAACTTCCTGTGGATTTATAAATCTTTGATATGCTTCATACGCCAAATACACACAAACTAAAATTAATACAAATGCATTCGTAAACGCAGATATTATAGGTGCTCTATTGTAACCATAAGTTTTATATTTATTTATCTTCTTAGCAGAAACTTTTTCAGTAATATAAGTCAACCATAAAGCAAGACCATCGCTAAAATTATGTAATGCATCAGATAACAAAGAAAGACTATTAGAAAAAAGCCCTCCAATTATTTGTACTATACTAATTGTAAGGTTTAGAACAATAGTAATTTTTAATCTATTACCCTCCATATCATTTAAATGATGACTATGATTATGTGAATGCTTGGTTTTATTCTTATGAAGATGTTGCCAATCGGTATTTTTGTTATCTATATTTGTCAAATCTAAGTTTTTCTCTTTGTTATTATTATGATTATTCATCAAAGTTTAATTTTTTTTTATAAAATTTATTCATTTTTAAATTTAATTAATAATTTTGTAAAAATAAATTTACTATTACTAATTATAATTACACAAAAATAGAAAAATTAACTAAATAAACCTCAATGATAAGTATTGACTTTATAATTATTTCTTATAATACCAAAAATATTACACTTCAAGCTATTGAATCAATATATAATTCGTTTGAATTATATGAAGAATTTATTCTTAAAATTGATAATAATTCTAATGATAATATAATTAAATTAGGCAAAATAATTGTAATTGATAATAATTCTAATGATGGAACTATTGAAGCCATTCAAGAAATTTATCATTCAAAAGATAACATCAAAACAATTAAACTTAAAGAAAATTTTGGTTATGCCAAGGCATGCAATATTGGTATAAAAGAGATTACTCAAAATTATTTCGTAATAATGAATAGTGATATTATTATATTTAAAAACACTCTTTTGGGAATTCAAAATAGCATTGATTTGGATTTTACTTTGATAGGTTTCCAGCAGTTGTATCCTAATTTAGTACTTCAAAGGTCTTTCGGGTATTATCCAAGTATCAAATCTTCTTTATTGAAATTGATTGCTTTTGAAAATATAAAAAATCATTTATCAAAATATAAGTTTAATAAATATACCCATAAGTTAAATTTAATTTTAAAAAAGGAAAACTTCTTTTTAGATTATACCACTAACTTTAAGATTTTTAAGAATGAAATCAATGAATTAGAGTCACAATTATTAAAAATAAAATCTAAGCATATTACGAACGAAGTTATTCATAACGTAGAATATTTAGATGGAGCATTTTTGCTTTTTAATAAATCTAAATTAGATGAAAGTAAGTTGTTATTTGATGAAAGTTACTTTTTTTATAGTGAAGAAATGGATTTGTGCTATAATCTCAATAAATTAAATTACAAGATATTATTTAACCCTAATTATTATTTAATTCATTTTAGAGGATATTCTTTAGAAAATAATAATAATTCTAATAATATGTCTAAATCAATTGAATTAATATATGATTCGAATTTACTTTTTTGCAAAAAATATTATTCCAAAAATGTAACTAAGTTTTATTTTTATTCTGAATTTTTATTTAGAGTTTTATTAATTTTAAAGGGTTATTTATTTTTTAGTAAATCTAAAGCAGCAGTAAACAGAAATAAAATACATTTGAATATTCTAAAAAAAATAATAAATAAAATATAATTAATGAAGAAACATAAATTAGCAATAGCATATAGAGTATATCCCTTAATTTCAAAAATACCTGCTGTTTATCAAGAGGATAAATTCAAATTAGTGAAATTAGGATTTGATTCATTAATTGATTCTTTAAATTTAAAAAATAATATTGAATATAAAATTTGGATTATTTTAGATGCTTGCCCTAATGAGTATGCTGAATATTTCAATAATAAATTAGAAAAATTAGATTATGAATTGATTTTTACTGATAAAATTGGAAACCAAAAAACATTTGATTTGCAGCTAAAAATATTATTAGAACAAGATTTTTCTGACTATGTATATTTTGCTGAAGATGATTATTTCTATTTAAAAGATAATTTTAATGTAGCATTGGAATTTATTGAAAATAATAATATAGATTTTTTGACAACTTATAATCATCCTAACAACAATAGCTTAGAAATTGCAAATATTAATAGACAAGAGAGTGATGTGATTTTATACAAAAATTACAAATGGCAAACGCAAGCATCTACAACAATGACTTTTTTTGCTAAGAAATCTACTTTGAGTGAAACAAAAGATATATTTTTGACTTATACCAAAAAGAACTTTGATAATGCAATGTGGTTTTCATTAACAAACTATAAATTGACAAATATTTTTAAGTGTTTGTATTACTTAATTAAAGATAAATCAATTGCTTATATTTTTTTGAAAGCATATTTGTTTGTACCATATCAATTGTTTTTTGGTAAAAAATATAAATTATGGGTAATAACACAATCTTTGTCAACACATTTGGATAAACCAACTATCGCAAATGAAGTTGATTGGCAATCTGAATTTGATTTCTACACTAAACACCAAAAATAAATGGCACTATATATAACTGATGATTGTATTAACTGCGGGAGATGTGAAAGAGAATGTCCTGTTTATGCTATTTCAGAAGGTGTGGATATATATGAAATTGATAAAAATATATGTATTGAATGTGTTGGCTATAATGACGAACCCCAATGTGCTATTGTCTGCCCTGCTGATTGCTGCATAAAGCTTATCTAAATTTATAAATTTTAATGAAATTTAACTAAATTTAACTAAAAAGAGAATAGCAAAAATTACTATTCTCTTTTTTTATTTTATTTTTTAAAAATTAGTTGTTTCAAGTTATATAATAGTAGTTAAATCATATAAGTTAAGTTGTTTTAAAATATACGAATTATCTCGCAATAATAAATTTATAAATAAGTTTGCCATTTTCATTGGTAGCGTTGGTTTCTATACCTTTGATTTGTAAAATATAAACCCCATTTGAAAGGTTATTGACATTTATACTCATTAAGTTATTGCTCAATTCAATAGACTTTTTCATTAATACTTTACCGTTGACATCTAAAATAACATACTCAAAAGAATTTAATTTATTAAATACATTGTTTTGAATTTGAGTATTTGAAATGTTAGAAAAATCAACATTTAATACATCAGAAGCAGGATTAGGATAAATAGTGATATTAGAGTTAATTGTATTTTCCAAAATTCCAGTGGTTCTGAAACTATTATTTCTATTGCTTGGATTAATACTTTTACCACTACTATTATCCAAACTATCAATTGCAATTACTGACCATTCAAAATTAATCACATCACCACTGAAAGTGAATTTATATGTTGTGTCTTTAGTATAATATATTTCAGTTGTATTATTAAATTTTAAAGTAAGTTCATAATTATTTGCAATGCTTACTTTATTCCAATTAAAGTTAACTTCTTTCTCAATTAAAATTTGATTTTCCATTGGTGAAATGAGCTTTGGAGAATTGTAAATAGTCAAAATTTCATTTGAATTAATTTTATCCCAATCACAAACATAAATTTCTTCTTGTCCTATCACTAAACCTCTAACTTTCCAACTTAATTTAGAATCGACCAAGTTAACATCTTTCAGTATAAAATTATTTTCTTTGGTTTTAATAGTATTCAAAATAGTTTTAAATTCATCAATTGATAGAATTATCTCATATTCATCAAAAATTGATTGATTAGTCCAAGAGAAATTAAAATCATTATTTTTTCGTGTAATATTAGTATTTGGAATAATATTTTCTACATTTGAATTAATAGTATTATAAGACCAATAATCTGAATAAATAGTATCATTATTTAAATAAGTGGCTACTCTCCAATAGTATTTACTGCAGGCGTTATTTCCTAAATCTTTTATATTTACAACATATTGATTGTTAATTAAATAAGTACTATCAATAGAAATTTTTAATTCATTTTCTTTTCTGATTTCATTTTCATATAAATATAAAGTATAATCACTTATGTCACTCAATCCATTAAAATTGAACTCAGGCATAATTACGTTATTTGAATTATTAGAAGGTGTAATTAAAAATAACTGTGGTGCTTTGTAGCAAAATGTTTCAAAATTACTCCAATCTGAGGTATCTTTATTAGCAGTAAGAATTGACCTTACTCTCCATTCAAAACAAACTTCGTCAATATTAATTATATTCAATTTTTTAATTTCTTTATCTAAATCCAAATTAAAATTTAAAATATTGGAATTATAACTTTTTAATAATATATTTTTTTGTTTATCATTAATTTCTATTTCATATTTTCTATTCACATCAAAATAATTATCTTCTATTTGAAACTTAATATTTGAATTAACTATTATTTTATTTGAAATTGGGAATTTAGGTAAAGGAGTTTCGATTTTTGTTCTAAAATTAAATGTATCACTTATAGTTTCAAATGTCCCATCAATAGCTTTTACAATCCATCTGTAATCTTTTTCTTTTTCTAATTGATAATTATAATTTGTAATACTATTATTATTAATTATTTGGCTTAGAATACTAACCCATTGATTATTTTTATATTCAAAAATAATCAACCTATAAGAGTTTGCACCTATTACTTGTCCCCAAATAAAGTTAGGATTTGACTCAACTTTTTTATTGTTATTGATTGGTAATATTAATTTTGGTTTATTAAAAATTGTTGTAAACGAAATAAAATTAGACCATAACCCAAATCCGTCAATACTTTTTGCTCTAACTCTAACAAAATATTGAGTCAGTCTTTCCAAACTATCAAGATTAAAAGAAATGCTATTAACTTCTTGATTTTTGATAAAATTATCAAAAGTATTAGTCTTAGAAATAATAATTTGGTAAGCCGATGCATTATTAATTAAATTCCATCTTACTTTATCAAAATCAGTAATATTTTTAGTGTTATTTGTTGGTTCTGTAATATTAGGTGTTGCTACCATAGACCTAAAATTAAAAACATCAGACCATTCACCAATTATATTATCTTTTTTGGGTCTAACTCTCCAGTAATAATTTTTAAAATTTTTGCTGAGATTTAGACTAACAACTGTGTCTGTTACAATTAAATCAGTTTCAATAATTAAAAAACCAATATCATCAGAAATTTGAATTTGATATTCATCAGCCCCAATTGTTTTATTCCAACTAAAAAAAGTATTTTTGATTATAATATTAACTGAATCTTTTGGAGGAGAAATCAAAGTAGTTTTTTGTAAAACAATATCTTGTTTCAAATTATATGTCCAAATTCCTCTTCCATAAGTAGAAGCAAATAACAAAGTATCTGAAGTTTGAATTTCTAATTCTCTAACAATTACATTTGGTAAACCTTCATTCAGATCTTCCCATTGTGAACTACCCTTATTTTGGCTAAATACTCCCAAATCCGTTCCAATTAATAACTTTTCTATATTTTTATTACTATTATTATAGATTGTACTTGAGTTAACTGGTACATTAATTAAATCACCAGTTATATTTGTCCAAGAAGTACCAAAGTTAGTAGATAATAACACTTTTTCTGTACTTAAATATCCCGAAAATGTAGCATATACAATATTACTATCATTGGGGTGAAATTTATAGCTTGTAATAAAATTACTTCCAGGTCTTGTTTTTGTCCCCCAAGTAGTTCCACCGTCAGTAGAGAATCTAAAATTTGAACCATTACTTGCAATCATATATTTACTATTATTAGGAGCAATTTCTAAAATAGTTAATTTAGAAGTACCACCAAAATTAGATATTCTTGTAAAATTATTACCTTCGTTGGTTGATTTCCATACATTTACCATACCCACATAAATATGATTAGATTGATTTGGGTCTAAAAGGTAAGGAGTTACCCAGGCGCCTGCTTCGGTAATATCATCATAACTACCATTATTATTTGCATCATTTATTTTTTTAAAATTAGTTCCACCATTTGTTGATTTTTCAATTGCTCCATAATAAATAGAACCATACATAATATTTTTATTTGTTGGTTTAATTATACATTCCATTCCATCTCCACCCATAACATCAGACCAACCAGAAGATTTTTTGAGCTTAGTTCCATTATCTTGCGTTCCGGCAATTACCATTTCAGGGTCAGTGGCAGAAACGCCTAATTTATAGAACTGTGTGGCTTCGATTCCACTACCAATCCAACTCCAATTAAGTCCTTTATCTCTACTACGATAAACAGCTCCGTCGTTTCCAACATATAATGTAGTAGAATTTGGATTTAGATAACCAATAAAGTGTTGGTCTGCATGGACAGTAGGAACACCAAAATTACCATTATACCACATACTTCTATTTGTCCAATTGACACCAGAATTTGTAGATTGCCAAAGGTTAATTCCACCAATTGTTATATTTTCTGGATCGGTAGGATTAACTGCTATACATAAGTCATACCATCCCTGTCCAGAATTGCCACTTGCATCTCTTTGATAACCTAATATATTGGGGCTTGTAGATTGAGTTGTCCAATTTAATCCACCATCAACTGATTTATATACTCCATTATAGAAACTTGAGTTATTTGATATTAACAAATAAATTGTATTATTATCTGATGGTGCAATATCCATTGCTATTCTACCAACATTTGAAGTAGGCAAACCATTAGTTACTTGAGTCCAAGAAGTACCTGCATTAGTAGATCTAAAAAATGAATTTTGATTTACAGCATATAAAATATTATTATTATTTTTATTTATTTTTATCATTCTGTGAGATCCAGATTTAACTACAGCCCAATTAGTACCAGCATTTTCTGTTTTGTATATACCTACATTAGTTGTTGCATAAATAATATTCAAATTATTAGAAGCAAATTCTAAATGATAAATTCTTCTAGTACTAATTCTATTAAATGCCAAGCCAGTAGTTTCCCAATTTTCCCCTCCATCAGTTGACTTTAATACTCCAACAGAATATGTAACACCTATATGATCACCAGTTGCCATATACATAATGTTTGAATTTGATGGATTAATCAAAATATCATTTACACCTAACGTGGGCATAATATCTATTTTGTCAGTTTTTGCCGTCCAAGTAGTACCATTATTAGTTGATTTCCATAGTCCTCCACTTGAAGTTCCTGCCCATATAACATTAGTATCATTTGGCATAATTCTAACCACATTAACTCTAGCTAACCCAGCATATCCACCACTGGAGGTAGATGGACCAATAAAATTCCATTTATTAATAGATTGTATTTGATTGTTTTTATTCTTTTCTTTGGCAATTCTATTTTTATTTCTTAAATCACTCAATTTTTTATATTCTTGTGATAAAAGTGCTTGATTTGGGAAATTACCAGTTGGATAAACTCTTGGTGTCCAGAAGTCTTCAACTCTTTTGAACTGTTTCCAACCAATTCCCTTTTGCGTAGTATCTTTACCATTCCAATAAGAATAAAATTTATTTTGAACGGAATAAAGATTTGGATTAACTTTATCAAATTCATTAGTCCACAATTCTTGTGAATATAAAGATTTATTTGAAAAGTTATTTATAAGTAAAAATGAAAATACTATAAATGTAAATGTAAATATAGATTTTATTGTTCTTTGCATATATTTGCTTGTTTTAATTTATTTTGATTTGTTTTTAAGTTTTGATTTAAATATTAAATGAAATTGTTATCAATATTTATATATTTATAACAGTAATAACACTTTTTAGTTTAGAAGGTTACAAAAAGTTAATTTATGTTTTATAAATTGTTTGACTTTACTTGACTTTGCTTACATTTGTACAGATATAGAATATATTATAATTTTTATAAATATTTTGATAGATCATAAGTTTGACAGTCAAAGTATGTAATTTAATTGATTTTATTGAAAAATAAAAATATATTTTAACTAATTTACAATTTATATTGAAATTTATTTGGTGGATAATTTTTTTTTTCTTATATTTGCTAATGTTGGGAGAAATAAATTTGATTTAGTCTTTTTGCAGTGTTACTAATTCCAACAATTTAGTCACCACGTCAAATTCACTTTCTAATTAAACCCTAATGTTTATTTAATTTTTATTTTTTTGGAGTTATAGATGAATATCTATGTAGGTAACCTAAATTTCAATACTTCTATTGAAGAGATTAGTTCTTTGTTCACGCAATACGGAAGCGTAATTAGTGCTAAATTAATCACTGATAGAGACACAGGTCGCTCAAAAGGTTTCGGTTTTATTGAAATGGGAGACGATGAAGCTAATGAAGCTATTGCTGCTCTTAACGATTATGAATTTTCAGGTCGTAATTTAAGAGTAAATGAAGCTAAAGGCGTTTCTGATTCACCAAGACCAAGAACTGGTGGCGGCGGATACGGTGGCGGCGGCGGTGACAGAGGACGTGGCGGATATGGTGGTGGCGGTGGCGACAGAGGTCGTAGTGGTGGAAGTGGTGGCGACAGAGGTCGTAGTGGTGGCGGAAGAAGAGAATATTAATATATTATTTTAATTTTTGTTATTCCAAATCCCTTTATTATTAAAGGGATTTTTTTTATGTTAAATTTTTATATTTACAAAAGTTTTTATACTAATTTTTGTAAGTTACTCTTTAAAAATAACTTTTTTCAACTTATCATAAATTAAATTTAAATTCTTAATAATTATGAAAATATTAGCTTTTGAATCTTCTTGTGATGAAACAGCCGTTTCTGTTGTAGAAAATGAAAATATTCTTTCAAACATTGTATCTACTCAATTAATTCACTCAAAATACGGTGGGGTAATTCCAGAGATTGCTGCAAGAACACACTTACAAAATATATTTAAATTGACACAAATGTCATTAAAAGAAGCAAATACTTCAATAAATGAAATTGATTATTTAGCAGTTACAACTTCCCCCGGCCTTGTTGGTTCATTGTTGGTAGGTAGTAATTTTGCCAAAGGATTGTCAATTAAGTACGATTTACCAATTATACCAATAAATCATATTGAAGGACATTTATATTCTGGTAATTTACAAGATAATACTATCAATTTTCCATTAATTTCACTTGTTGTAAGTGGTGGACATACTTCAATTTTTTTAGTACATTCATATAATCAGTATGAAATATTAGGTTCAACTATTGATGATGCTGCAGGAGAAGCTTTTGATAAAATTGCAAAGATGTTAGGACTTCCCTATCCAGGAGGTTCAAAATTAGATGAATTAGCAAAATTTGGAGACTCTAAAAAATTTAATTTTCCACGTTCAATGATACATTCAAAAGATTATAACTTCAGTTTTAGTGGTCTCAAAACCTCAGTTAGATATTTTTTACAGAAAGAGTACAATATGGAATTAGAAAAAATCCAAAAGGACTTAAATGACATTTGTGCTTCTGCTCAAGAGGCAATAGTTGATGTTTTGGTTAGTAAAACAATAAAAGCTAGTTTAGACTTTAATGTACAAACAATTACGATTTCTGGAGGAGTTTCAGCAAATTCTTTATTGAGAGCTAATATAATAGAAAAAGCAAATAAACATAATATAAAAGTTACAATTCCAGATTCGAATTACTGTATAGATAATGCTGCAATGATAGGATTTTTAGCTTTTCAAAAAATTTGTGAATTTAAAAAAGTGAACGTTAATGAAGTAACTGTAGAAAATATAATTGAACCAAATAAATCAAAAAATGGGACTAACTTTTTTGATTTAAGTTTCAATGTTTCTTCTAATCATATTAGGGCTACTCGTAAATAATTAAAATGCTAATTTTTAATAGTAGATAGAAATAAAAAAAAACGATTATGTTCAATAATCGCTTTTTTTGTAATTTGTTTTTAGTTTAATGAAAATTAATAATATTCAAATTCTATTTATATATTATTCACTTATTATTTGTCATCATCTATTGCATCTAAATCAATATCAACATCATCTGGTAACTTAATATTACTAAAAGGAGTATTTGTTGGTTTTTCATCAATATTTACTCTTTTTGGTTTTGTCGTAAGTTTTGTCGTAGGTTTTTCAGTAGTTTTTTCATTTGATTCTACCTTTTCAGCCTTTTTGATTTTATCTGGAGCAAGAATAACAGTTAAGTTTCTGCCTTCAAATCTAATTGGAGAGTCAATTTTTGAATATTCAACTAATTCTTCAACAAATTTTTCTAATAATTGAATTCCGATTTCTTTGTGTGTAATTTCTCTACCTCTAAACATAACCAAACCTTTGACTTTATTTCCATCAGACAAAAATTCTTTAGCGTGTTTAGTTTTGAAATTAAAATCATGAGTATCGGTTCTCCATTTAAAACGGATTTCTTTCATTTGTTGTTGGTGCTGATTCTTTTTCTGAATCTTTTCCTTTTTCTGAATTTCATAAGTGAATTTACCATAATCAATAACTTTAACTACAGGAGGTTTTGCCTGAGAAGCAATTTCAACCAAATCCATTTCTTGTTCTTCAGCAATTCTTAATGCTTCATGACGGCTCATTATCCCGAGCATATTACCATCTTGATCAACAACCCTAAATTCAGAGCCTTTTATCTCGGCATTGATTTTATGTTTTCTATTGTTTTCTTTTTTTGTGTAGTTAGACCTCTGTCCACCTTGGAATTGTGAGAAATATATAGGCATTTATTTAGTTATTTCCTTTATAAATTTTTAAATTTAGTAAATTATACTTATGATACAAGACTAAATTAATCATTTATTTTTAAATAAAATAATATTTTTTATTATTGACTAATATTTTTTATATGTTTTTTAAATTCAAGTTATTAATTTAATTAAAAAAATAAAATAAAGTTATCAATTTTACACTTTAAAGTTAATGAAAAATTGCTTAATTTTATATCTTGAAAAATTACAAAAACAAATAAACACGTAATAATATAAATATAAATAATCTTAAAGTCAAAAATAATATGTCACAAAACAATGCCCACAATGATTTAGAGTTAAGAAGGATAGAGGAACTTGAATTATTAGAAAAAGAGATAAATCCTTATCCATATTCATTTGATAATACACATAATACTAAATTCATTAAAGAAAATTTTGAAGAAGAGAATCCAGACAAAATAGGTGAAGTATCTATCGCTGGTCGTATTATGATTATTAGAAGAATGGGTAAAGCTAGTTTTTTTAGTATTCAAGATCAACATGGAAGAATTCAAGCGTATTTCAAAAAAGATGATTTGCCAGAAGATTACGACAGATTAAAATTATTTGATATTGGTGATATAATTGGAATCAAAGGTCCAATTTTCAAAACTCACACAGGTGAAACCTCTGTTCGAGTTAACTTTGTAGAGCTACTTTGCAAATCTCTTAAACCACTGCCAGTTGCCAAAGAAGAGATTGATGGAAATGGAAATAAAATTATTCACGATGCATTCGCAGATAAAGAATTAAGATATAGAAAAAGATATGTAGATTTAATAGTAAATCCACATATAAAAGATGTATTTATTAAACGCTCTCAAATTATAAGTACAATGAGAGAATATTTTAATTCCAAAGGTTGGATGGAAGTTGAAACTCCTATTTTACAACCATTGTATGGTGGTGCGACTGCAAGACCATTTACCACTCATCATAATTCTTTGGATGCTACTTTATATCTTAGAATTGCATTAGAATTGTATCTGAAAAGATTAATTGTTGGTGGGTTCGAAGGAGTTTATGAAATTGGTAAAAATTTCAGAAATGAAGGAATGGACAGAACTCATAATCCTGAATTTACTATGTTGGAAATTTATGTTGCATATAAAGATTATAATTGGATGATGGATATGACTGAAGAGTTGATGCAAACTCTTTGTGATAAAGTCTTGGGAACAAGAAAAGTAAGTTTGACAAATAACGAAATTGACTTTGATAAACCTTATCAAAGATTAAAAATGTTTGATTTGTATAAAGAATATACTGGTTATGACTTAAGAAATAAAAGTTTCGAAGAAATTGTTGAGATTGCTAATAAACTTAATGTGCATATCGAAAAAAATTATAGTAAAACTAAAATTCTTGATGAAATCTTTAGTGAAAAAGTAGAACCAAATTTAATTCAACCAACTTTCGTAATTGATTATCCAATTGAGATTTCGCCATTAGCCAAAAAACATAGAACAGAAGAAGGTTTAGTCGAAAGGTTTGAGCTCTATATTAATGGACAAGAAGTTGCAAATGCCTTTTCTGAGCTGAATGACCCCCGTGATCAAAGACAAAGGTTAGAAGAGCAGGCAAGCCAAAAGGCAGCCGGTGATGACGAAGCAATGGTGCTTGACGAAGATTTCTTGTACTCTTTAGAAGTTGGGATGCCACCAACCGCTGGTATGGGCATTGGAATTGACAGAATAGTAATGTTATTAACTCAACAAACTTCTATTAGAGATATTTTATTTTTTCCTCAAATGAAAAATGAAAAACATTAATTTTTAATATTTTTCTAATTAAGACTTTTCATTTAATATTTTTTCTATTTTTAATATGTGTTAGTTCACGTTTTAGATTATACACTAACACATATTAATTTTTAATTAGTTTTTGTTCCAAATATTCAATTCAAATTTTGCAAAATAATAAAGATAAATTTTTCTATAGACTATTCATACGCAATCAACATATTTGGCTCAATGTATTATTGTTTTTATTTACTTTTGTTTCTTGTATGATTTCTGGAGTAGCCTTTATTGGCAATAAAGACCCTTTTGATTTATTAAATATTAATTTAGGTTTGGAATATGCTTTATTATTGATGATATTCTTGAGTGCTCACGAATTTGGTCATTATTTTGCAGCCAAATATCACAAAATAGATACTACACTTCCCTATTATATACCTTTCCCACCTACACCATTATTTCCTATTTCTTTTGGGACTATGGGAGCGGTAATTAGAATTAAACAACAAATACCAAATAAAAAGGCATTATTTGATATTGGAGTTGCAGGACCTATAGCAGGGTTTATAGTTTGTTTGGCTTATTTGATTTATGGTTCAATGACCTTACCAGGTATAGAATACTTGTATAATATTCATCCTAATTACGTTCAAGAGGGATTAGAAGTAAATGGATTATACTTTGGCGATAATTTATTATTTTATATAACAAAATTATTAATCAACAAAGATACTTTTTACCCACCCTATAATGAAATATATCATTATCCTTTTTTGAATGTTGCGTGGTTTGGAATGTTTGTTACATCTCTGAATATGTTACCTTTGGGGCAGTTAGATGGTGGTCATATTACTTATGCAATGTTCGGAAATTTACAACATAAAATAGGTAAAGTCTTTTGGTGGTTTATATTGATATTAGGCATTGGTTCTACCTTCAAATTATTTGAAAATGTATTAATAAATTATAATATTGAATTAATAAATATAATAAGTTTAAATTTTTACAATTCATTGCTCAATTTTATAAATTCTATTATTAGAAATTTTCCGTATATCGTTAACGGTTGGAATGGTTGGTTTCTTTGGGCGATAATAACTAAATTCTTTATAAAAATACCACATCCTGTAATTGAAGATGAAGAGAGTATTGGCAAAATGAGATTGTTTATAGGTTTAATATCATTAATTATACTTGTGCTGTGCTTTTCTTATAATGGATTATATTTTTTGCCATACCAAATGTATTGATAAACTTCAATCTAATTATAAAAATTTAACTTTAAAAAATTTAAAATAAAGAAATTGGACTTTAAGAAATTGGACTTACAATAAAAATACTTAATTCAGAGATTACCTTTTTTAATATTTTAGAATATTTTTCTTCATTTAAATATTCTTCAATTTTCTCTTTTGCAATTTTTCTTAATTTTTTGGGGAACACTTCATCCAATAAATTACAAACATACATTATACAAATCAATGTTTTTAATTTATCTTCTGGTTTGATATTCATCAAAACACTTTTATGAATATTATCTCTTGTCAATAATTCTGATGCTGGGTCTAAAGTTGGGTATTGTGAAAATTTAATTAGAAATAAAAACTTTTTGGCTTCCCTTTTTAATATTCCTTGAAGAATTAAATTTTCTATAATCATATCTTGAAAATTTAAATAATTCTGACTAAGTATAATTATGCCTTCTTTAAAACTAAAATCTTTTTTTATTTCGTTTTTGGCTATCTTTAATTTTAGAAGAAGTAATGCACTTTCTAAAAATTTCAGTTTAGAATTACCTTTATCAATAATTTTCATTTTATCATTTTTGATTTCTAAACAACCGGAATTGATTAAATCTAATAATAAAGTAGAAGCTAAACCGTAAGGTAAATTCTGAGAAGATGCGAAAACAACAGTACCTTTTTCGTCATTTAGTGCTAAAAGCATTAATTCTTCAGTTAAACTTAACATAATATTTAATAAATTATTAATTTTGTTATATTATTTTTAGTATAATTATTTAATTTTAAAATATACTTTTTACAATTTAATATTTTTTTTTATAAAAATATATTTTTAATCAAAATAAACTTAAATGCAAAATTTTTTTTCAACTAATTTACTCAGTTACCAATTTAACACTTTGTTGTTAAGTGTAAAAATTCCATTAATTAATGAGGTAGTTTTAATTTTTGGTATAGCTATTTTGGTGGTTTACATTTTTTCAAAATTAAAATTACCTGCAATTATTGGATTTTTAATAACTGGTGTAATTACAGGACCTTATGGTCTGAAGATGGCAAGTAACATTGACCAGGTGCAAATATTAGCAGAAGTAGGAGTAATATTAATTTTATTTTCAATTGGTTTGGAGGTATCACTAAATAAATTACTAGAAAATAAAAAAGCGATTTTATTAGGTGGCTCACTACAAGTTATTTTAACCATTCTTTTTGTATCATTTTTAGTTAATTTAATTGGATTTAGTATTACTCAATCAATTTTCATTGGTTTTATCATCTCACTTAGTTCGACAGCAATAGTTCTAAATGTTATACAATCAAAAGGCTTAATTAATACATTGCAAGGACAAATCATACTTGCCATTTTAATTTTTCAAGATATTGTCATTGTACCTATGATGCTATTAACTCCAATTTTAGCAGGGCAAGTAGATTCACTTTACGTTGAAATTTTCAAGCTTATTTTTAAAGTTATCGTTATTATTGCCTTTGTATTTGTTTCATCAAAATATATAATGCCTTGGTTAATGTTCAGAATTGCCAAAACAAGATTGAAAGAAATATTTTTATTAACTACTATCTTTATTTGTTTTACGTTAGTTTATCTGGCTGGCGAAATAGGTTTGTCTTTAGCTTTGGGAGCTTTTTTGGCAGGTCTAAGTATTTCTGATACTGATTATAATCATCAAGCATTAGGTAATATCGTACCATTCAAAGATGTTTTTTCAAGTATATTTTTTATTTCAGTTGGTATGTTATTAGATTTTAACTTTTTGATTACTAATATATTGAATATTTCTATTATAGTTTTTTGTATAATAATAATTAAGTTTTTCTCTGGATTCATTGCCACAATATTAACTAAATATCCTATAAAAATTGCTTTGGGCGTTGCTTTTTCAATTGCACAAGTCGGAGAGTTCTCATTTGTTTTGGCAATTGTAGGCTTAAGTTATAATTTATTAGATAATACAACTTACCAATATTTATTATCATCGACTGTATTGACAATGGGACTAACTCCGCTATTATTTTCATTAAGCCCTAAGTTAATAAATATAATTTCGAAAAAAAATCTAATTAAAAATTTAGACTCAAAACTAATGGATTATGAAAAAGAAAACGACAGTATTGAAACTAATGAATTATCAAATCATTTGGTAATAATCGGTTATGGAATTAATGGAAAAAATTTGTCATCAGCAGCAAAACATACTAATATACCATATATTATTGTTGAGATTAATCCAATGACTGTCAAAAAGGAAAAAAAATTAGGTGAACCGATAATATTCGGCGATGCTTCAACTGATGAGGTATTAGAGAGAACGTATATAACGGCTGCCAAAATTTGTGTTATTGCAATATCTGACCCTACTTCTACAAGGTCAATTGTGCATAAAGTAAGGAAACTATCGAGTGAAGTGTATATTATAGTAAGAACGCGATTTGTCAATGAAATGGCTGAAATATATAGGTTAGGGGCAAATGAAGTAATACCAGAAGAATTTGAAACCGCAGTTGAGATTTTTACTAGAGTATTAAACAAATATCTAATTCCAAAAAGTGATATTGAAGACTTTGTTTTGAATGTTAGAAGTGAAGGTTACAAAATGTTTAGGTCAATTTCTAAAAATACAACTTACTCAGACCTAAAATTACATATTCCAAATTATGATATACTAACTTTAAAAATAAACGCTGAAAGTAAATTATACAAAAAATCTATTATTGATTTAGATTTGAGAAATAAATATAAATTAAACATTCTAGCAATTAAAACTGAAGATAATATGGTTACTAACCCCTCTCCTGATTATATTTTATCGGATAATGACTTAATTATATTATTTGGTAATAGAGACAACTTATCGGTTTTTGAGAAAAAATATTAAAATTATTCAAAAAAAATGGTTACTTTTTCAAGTAACCATTTCAATATAAATTTTATATTTGATTGACTATATAAATTAACAAGGTCTTTTACCAGTTATAACCCATTGGTCATACATTGCTTTTTGTCTTTCATCTAACATATCTCTAAATCCTCTTGAGAAGTTATTTTCAATTTGATTTAACTTTTCTTTTAAAGCTATTTCTAATCGCTCTAATTGAGATTTTGTAGATTGTCTGATAGTATCAAGAGCAGTTTTAATTTCTTGTAATCTTGCTTTAATTCTATTTATTTCTGGATTATCAGAAACTGTATTTTCTAATCGTACTTTTGCTTCTCTCAATTCTAACATAATTGCATCAATTTGAGTTTTTGTTCTTGTTTTTAACTCTTGTAATAAAGCTCTTGCTTCATCTTTAGTGATTTCTTCAGCTCTGACTTTAGTCATAATTGCTTTACTTTCTTCTCTTTCTGACTTTCTAATTAATTCGATTTTATCTTTTGCAGTTTTTTGTAATTCTCTAAATCGATTTCTGCCTTCGGCATTTGCATCAGTTTTAGATGATTCTTTTAGTTTGTTACGTAATTCTCTTTCTTCATTTAATAATTTACCCATACTCTCTTTTTCAGCCATTCTTATTTCCATAGCGGCTTTATTGAACTCTTCTTTAGCTACATTAGTGCTTCTTTCTTTTTCACTCATTAATGCTTTATATTTAGCCATTTGCTCTTTGGTCAGTTTGAAGCAATCAATCGGTAAACCTCTGGCATCTTTTTCAGATTCTTTATTTCTTTCATCAATTTTTTCTTTGTCCCTAGGATTTCTATCATCACCTAATAACATTTGAGATTGATTAACATCACTACTAACTGCAGGATCTGTAGAATTATCAGAGCAACTAACAAACAAAGTTGTTGTGCTGATTAATGCAACTAAAAACAAATATTTAGTTGCGAAAGTGATTTTTTGGAACTTTTTCATAAGAACTCCACTATTTATAATTATTTAAAAATGTATGATTTGTTTTCTCTATCGCTTACAAATATAGAAATGATTTAAAAATGAAAATAGTTACAGATTTCTTTATTTTTTTTAAATAATTCTTTATTTTTTAAAAATTAAGGTATTTTTGAATAATTAATTGTTGTTATTTTAATTAATCTAACAAAAATCATTAATAATGAATTTTAATGTAACTTATTTTATTTTGAATAGTTTATATTAATATGCAAAATATACAATTAAAAATTAACAACATAATTTATATAAATTTTATAAAATGAAAAATTATAATTTAAAAGATACACCGATAAAAATGAATAATAAAATATTCAGTTATTTAATATTTACTTTGATTTTGATTTTAAATATTTCAAATACATATTCTATTGAAAGATTAATTTACCCTCCAGATGTTTTCTTTGGGAAATCTACAAAAGATGACAAATTAATAGTAAGAGAATTTGAGATAAATAATTTAAACAAAATACAAATCAAATTTGATAGATATTCAATATTAAATGTTGATGGTAAAAGAAGTCAAATATTTACACTTGACCCTATTATAAAATTTCCTATTTTGTTGAACCCTAATACTAACAATAGATTTAGAATCGGAGCAGAACCTCAAAAGGCATTAATTGGTAGAAATTTTGCAAAGTTGATATTCTACAGTAATTCATTTCAAGATTCGATAGAAATTAATTTGATATTAAATATCACTAAAGATTCAATTATTATTGTAGCTCCTAAATTTACTTACTCAATTGGTGATACATTTGATTTGCCTATTTTAATTAAAGGGTCAAATATACCAATAGAAGTTAATTCTTTGGAAATTATTTTTAAATTTAATCATACAGTTATAACTCCCATTAATAAAAGCGAAAGAGGCACAATTAATAATAGCGAAATGACTATTATCAGAAAAATTGATATTACTCCCAATTTAAGATTAAGACAAACCGATACACTAATTAATATAAAGATGTTGGCACTTTTGGGAAATTCAACATATTCAGATATTGAATTTAGTAATGTTAATTGGTATTTTAATAATATACCAAATTATAGAATACCAACAATTATAGAAAATGGTATTTTTGAGACTAAAAATATTTTTTATGATGATGGTGTCCCAAGATTAGTTACATTTAATAATTTTATTTTAAATACTTATTATTTAACTGAGAATTTGATTAATATTAACTATACAATTAAAAATAAGGAATTTCATCCCCAAATAAGTTTATTTGACTTGAATGGAGTAAAAATACCATTAATTTTATTAGAGGAAAAAGATATAAACGACATCAATAATTATTTGAATGTAAGCTTAGTTTATAATTTTGATGATAATTATAATCCTACTTACTCAAAGAATAATTTATTTTTCTTAAGTTTTATTCAAAATGATTTAATAATTACAAAAAAAATTCTTAATTTTAAGGATTAGATTTTACAATATTGTTTTTATAATTTTTGTAATTTAAAATTAATAAAATTTACTCTTATTCATTTATGCGTTACCAAAAAAATAATTTATTTTTATGCTATTTATTTATTTTTACTTTTTTGGTAATCAATTCTTTTAGTACACTTTTTTCATTTGAAATACAACCAGACTCAAATAGAGTATTTAACCAAAATAGTGAAAACGAAAGAAATATAAAAACAAATGACGGTATTTTATTTAATCAATTTGAGTTCGGACTAAATAATAAAGTAACAAACTTTAAACAAATATTAAATTTTGACTCTTTTGAATCAACAAACCGACAAAATATCCCACTAAATAATTATACCAGTACAATTATAATTCCAGAGATTTATGCTAAATATAATTTGAATAATTATTTTGGAATTTCTTTGGGGCTTAGTTTTCTTAATTTTGATTATGAAGATAATTTATTAGAGAGTTTCCCAGTTAGTCAAAATGGCGACCCTGTAATAGCGAGAATTAATACCAAATCATTAGCGAAAATTAGCAGTTTCGCATTAAATCAAAATCTACATTTTAAATATCAAGACTTTTCTTTAAATGCAGGATTGGGTGTTTTTTTTTGTCTTCATCTAACTTAATACAATTCCAACAAATCAAAGAGCCAGCTGATTTAAGTTTTGTTTTCCCTCTGAGTAGATATAATCAACAAATATTCGGTATCAAAAATAATTTTATTACATATAATTTTGATTTAAATTATAATATATTGAAGTTTTATGAAAATAAAATTGGAGTTGATATTGGCATAGGGTATTTCTCTACTCTGAATTCAATTTATAAAAATGCAAACTGGAGTTTTAGAGGTTACAATCTAAACTTAGGAATAAAATATTATTACAATGACAATAACTTAATCAAAAATAACAATCCGCAAGATAAAAAGCAAATATTTATTAATGATACTCTATTAATAAATGATACATTAAAAATAAAAGAAATCACTGAGAATGAAACTTTAAACAGTACTTTTAAAGTTAATTTTGTAAAATCTGATACAACTTACAATATTAAAAAAACAGATGATTATATTCTGAAAATTATCACTATCAAAAATTCATTTAATAAAATAGAATATGAATCAACTAAGTCTCAAAATATAAATTTAAAAAATTTAATAATTCCAAATTTAGAATTATTTTATTCTTACAATGGTAATTTGACCAAAAGTTACTATAATAAAATTAATAAACAAATTACAAAATACAATTATTTAAACATTGCTAATAATGATTTGAATGAATTTATTAATAATTTTTCTAATAACAAAGAAACGTCAAAGAGAAGTTTGATACTTAAAAATAAGATATTAGAAAGTAATATTAGTATTATTGATACTATTGTTACAATTGCATTTCCAGATATATTATTTAAATTAGATATATTTAGTGAAGAGGCAATCACAAATTGTAAAGTGATTGTGAATGCACTGAACGATGATATTAATTACAAAGATACTTTGAATTATGACCAATACATAAATAATAAAATTGATATCAATTATAAATTTAATTTAAATAAGTTTAAGTTTGCTAATAGTAATAATAAAACGACTATAGGTAACCAAATAACTACAAATTACATATTTGGTGATTTTAGATTTAGTTATGTGATTATAATTGAAGATAATTCTGGGAATTTGGATAATACTTTGAACGGTAGTATATTATTTGAAACAATTTATAATAAATCAAATAAAATAAATGAGAAAAATATTTTATTAATTGAAGTAGATAATAAATTGAATAAAGTAAATTTGAATAAAGAGAATTACAGATATTTTGAAGAGAATTTTAAAGAGATTTATATCAATATAAGTAAATTTCAAAAATATAAAGTATACGAACTAATAGATTAAACTTGTACATTTAATAATTGAAGAGCCAACTTTGCTCCATTTTGTTCTGCCATTTTTTTACTTTTTCCTATTCCTTCGCATAAATATTCTTCTTCGATAAATACACCAATTTTAAATTCTTTAAGATGATCAGGACCTATTGCTTCCATAGTTTTATAAATTGGATGAGGTTTGGCTATTGATTGTAGGTGTTCCATCAAAATACTTTTATAATTTTTTTCATTCATAAAATTATTAATGGCGAAAGGAAGGATTTTAAAACGAATAAATTCTCTTGCTTCATTGATACCAGAATCCAAATATATTGCTGCAATTATCGCTTCCAATAGGTCACTTAATATTGATTCATTACCACTATTCAGAGAATTTTTGGCACTTGAATTAATCTTTATAAATTGATTTAGTTTTAATTCTTTACAGCAACTGACAAGTGTATCTTTATTGACAAATTTAGAACGATTAATACTCAAATCACCTTCTAAAAATTGGTTATTTTCTAAAAATAGAAACTCCGCAACCAAAAGCCCCAAAATAGAATCACCCAAAAACTCTAATCTTTCATTTGACTTAATTAAATGTAAATTTTCGTAATCAATATTCCAATCTTTTGAAATTATGTCTTTAAGATTTTCTGTTATAAAAATATTTTTCTGTTTATTTTTAGCAACTTTTTCGAGTACATTTAGGAAAGATCTATGGATAAAAGCTTGTTCAAAAATAGAAATATTATTAATTTTACAACCAATAATATTTTCAATTTCTTTAATTTCTTTATCAGCAAAAAAGCCAATGTTTAGGAACATCTCCTTAACGTTGGCTTCTTTATAATTTCCAGATTTATTTAAAGTAAATTTATTTAAATCATTTGTAATGCTTTTAATTAATTGAACAAGGTTATTAAACTGATTATTTATAGTATTTTTCATAAATCAAATTTAATATACAAGTTCATTTTTATACTTTTTTGTTATTAATATATATTAATTAGTGTATTCTTTAAAACAAATAGAAGCATTATGTCCACCAAAACCAAAAGTATTGCTTATTGCAGCTTTAATTTCTTTTTTGACAGGCTTATTAATTACTATATTTACATCACAATCTTCATCAAATGTTTCATAATTAATGTTTGGAGGCAAAATCCCATTTTTGATTGCCATTACTGTTGCAATTGCTTCAATAGCACCAGCAGCACCCAATAAATGCCCTGTCATTGATTTTGTAGAACTTACATACAATCCAGAATTTGCATGATCGCCAAACACTGTTTTTATTGCAGCAACTTCACTTTTATCACCAACAGGAGTCGAAGTACCGTGAGCATTAATATAACCAATATCATTTGGAGATAGTCCTGCATCTTTTAGGCATTGTTTCATCGAACGAACAGCACCCTCACCACCAGGAGCAGTACCGGTTAGATGGTAAGCATCGTCAGTAAGTCCAAAACCAGCTACTTCGGCATATATTTTAGCACCACGATTTAAAGCATGTTCTTCGGTCTCAAGTATAAGAATTCCTGCACCTTCACCGATAACAAAACCATCACGATTTTTATCAAATGGTCTTGAAGCAGTTTTTGGAGAATCGTTTCTTCTTGATAAAGCTTTCATTGCATTAAACCCACCAACACCCATAGGACATACTACAGCCTCACTTCCACCTACTACCATAACGTTTGCGTCACCTCTTTGAAGTAACATCAATGCATCAGCAATAGAATGTGATGAAGTAGCGCAAGCAGATACGGTTGCATAGTTTGGACCTTTAAGTCCCCAACGTATTGCAACTTGTCCTGCCGCTATATCAGATATTAACATTGGTACAAAAAATGGAGATATTCTGTCTGGTTTTCCGTCTCTCTGAAATAGAGTTTCTTGTTGTTGATGATATGTCCACATACCACCGATTCCAGACCCAATTATCACCCCAATTAAGTCTTTGTCGCATTTTTCAAAATCTATCCCAGCATCTTCTATAGCCATAGCAGAAGCAGACATTGCATATTGGGTAAACAAATCCATTCTCTGAACTTCTTTTCTGTTTATATGCAATAAAGGGTCATAACTTTTTACTTCACACGCAAACTTAGTGTCAAAATGGGTCGCATCAAATTTTGTAATATCATCAGCGCCACTTTTACCTTCAATTAGTCCTTTCCAATATTCTTCTAAGCTATTGCCTAAAGGAGTAACGGCACCCATTCCAGTAACAACAATTTTTGGATAATTATATTTAGGCATAGTTTAAATTTTATATTTATATTTAAATTTATTTAATACTATAGTTTTTTGATTAAATAGTATAGATTTAATATTGATATAACTTTTAAAATGTAAATTTGGTCAATTATTAACCTAATTTTTCATTTAAATAGCTAATAACACTACCAACAGTTTGAATTTTTTCAGCATCCGCTTCATCAATAGTTAAGTCAAATTCTTTTTCAAATTCCATGATTAACTCTACAGTATCCAAAGAGTCAGCACCCAAATCTTTTGTAAAAGAAGCTTCATCAGTTACTTGTGATTCTTCAACACCTAATTTGTTTACTATAATATCTACTACTTTGCCTCTTACTTCAACCATTTTAATACCTTTTATTTATTATAAATAATTATTTAACATTTTTTAAATTTGTGATACTTGTAATTCTAATTTCAGATTCGTTTTATGAACTTAATTCAGAATTACTATCTTTAATTACATTGCCAATCCACCATCAACATTTATAACCTGACCAGTTATATAGTTAGAATAATCTGAAGACAAAAACATTACTAAATTCGCAACATCTTCAACTTTTCCTAATCTTTTTAGAGGAATACTTTCTGAATAACTTTTAATTTGCTCTTCATTTAACTTATCTGTCATATCAGTTTGAATAAACCCGGGAGCTACTAAATTCGTGTAGACGTTTCTACTTGCTAATTCTTTTGCAACTGATTTTGTCAGTCCAATCAAACCAGACTTAGAAGCAGAATAATTTATCTGACCAGCATTGCCCGTTTGCCCAACAATAGAACCAACATTAACTATCTTTCCATATCGTTGAGACATCATTTGTTTTACAACAGCTTTGATAGTATTAAAAGCACCCTTTAGATTAATATCAATAACATTATCCCAGTCACTTTCATTTAATCTCAATAATAAATTATCTTTTGTTATTCCAGCATTATTAACTAACACATCAATTCTTTTTTCTGCATTTATTATTTTAGTGAAAGTTGTTTGAATATCTTCGTAATTAGATATATCAACTTTCAAATTAATTATATTAATTGTCTTGTCTTCAATTAATTCTGAGTTTTCAACCACACTTCTGCCCAAAACATAAACTCTAGCACCATTTTGAACGAATAAATCAACTATTCCTTTCCCAATGCCTTTGTTTCCGCCAGTTACAACAACTATTTTATTTTTAAAATCAAAAGTCATTTCAATTCTTTATTTTTATGTTTAACACTTTTAAAAACAAATTTTAATATTTATAATTAAGCTTAATTGTATTATATTTTGTTTATAGAAAAAAAATTCAAAATACACTTAATTAACATTAACTAAAATCTAAAACGTAAAATTAAGTTAATTTTTAGTTAATAACAAAACTGTTAATAAATTTATACTAATTTTTCTAAATCGCTATACTTATCAAAACCAGATATTGAAACATCAGTAAGAGTTCTTTTAACAAGTCCTTGCAAAACATTAGAGGGTCCCACTTCAATAAATTCATTAGTACCATCTGCTTGCATATTTTTTAGAATTTGAGTCCAAAGAACAGAGGAAACAACTTGCAACTTTAATGATTTTTTGATTTCTATAGAACTTGTTAATTTCTCAGCATTCAAATTTACAAATACTGGTTTTTGAGCATCATTAAAATTAGTTAAATCAATTTGGACATCTAAAGTTTCTTTTACAGGTTTCATTAAAGGCGAATGAAAAGCACCGCTGACATTCAATTCTTTAATAATTTTAGCGCCATTATTTTTAAATTCAATTGCTTTTTCTTTTAAATAATCTTTAGAACCAGAAATAACAACTTGTCCAGGACTATTAAAATTGGCTGGTACAATTACCTTGTCCAATTTATCATCAACAATATTTAGTTGATTTGCAAGTTCAATTAATTTTTCGTCATCCATACCTACTACAGCAAACATAGTACCTGGGAAGTTTTGCCCTATTTCAAACATCAGTCCAGCTCTAATCGATACTAATTTCAATGCATCTTCAAACGATAAAACGCCAGAAGCATATAAGGCAGCATACTCACCTATTGAATGACCCGCTACAGAACTAAAATCTATATTATTTTTAATTTTTTCTAATACTACAACACTATGAACAAATAATGCAGGTTGAGTATATCTTGTTTCAGTAAGAACTTCGATTGGACCATTAAACATTATATCGCTTAATTTATATCCTAATATTTCATCAGCATTGTCTATGATTTTCTTTGAACTTTCACAGTTTTCGTAATAATCTTTCAACATACCAACATATTGAGAACCTTGTCCAGAAAAAAGTAGGCTAATCATATTATTCCACACCCCATTTAAGATAAATACTCCCCCAAGTAAATCCAGCACCAAAGCTTGATAAAATTAAATTATCACCATTTTTAAGTTGCCCATTTTGATGCAATTCTGATAAACAAATTGGGATTGTACCAGCGGTAGTATTTCCATATTTATCAATATTGACAACTACTTTGTCCATACTCAAACCCATTCTGTTGGCTGTAGCACTGATTATTCTTAAATTTGCTTGATGTGGGACTAACCAAGCGACATCATCAGAGGTAAGATTATTTTTATCCATAATTTCTTTAGAAACATCAGCCATTCCTTTTACAGCATACTTGAATACTGCTTGTCCATCTTGATAAATGTAATGTTCTTTATTTTGTACAGTTTCTATCGAAGCAGGCTTGGCACTACCGCCAGCTACTTGTTTTAAATAATGACCGCCACCACCATCAACTCTTAATATGTGGTCCATTACCCCATATTTATCATCTTTTGATTTTTCTATTAAACAAACTCCAGCACCATCACCAAATAAAATTGCTTGAGACCTATCATCAAAATTCAAAATAGAACTCATTTTGTCAGCACCACACAATAAAACATTTTTGACTGCACCAGAATCTACTAACCGTGCTGCAGTTACTAATGCAAAAATAAATCCAGAGCAGGCGGCAGATAAATCAAATCCCCAAGCCTTGGTAAGTCCTAATTTATGTTGAACTAAAGCGGCTGTAGAAGGAAATAAATGGTCAGGTGTAACGGTTGCAACAATAATACAATCAATATCTTCTGGTCTTAAACCTTTTTTCTCCATTATTTCTTTTGCAGCAGGAACAATCAAATCTGATGTTGCACCTTCTGTTGCAAATCTTCTTTGTTTAATACCTGTCCTTTCTACAATCCACTCATCATTAGTTTTTAAATATTTTTCAAAATAATCATTACCATAAATAGTAGGTGGTAAATAATGTGCAATTGCTGTAATTGTTGAAGACATAATTTATTATTTAGTAAAAAAAATTATTTATTTTTAATAGCATTTTCAATATTTAGATTTAATTCTTTTTCGAGAACTTCTATTGTTCTAAATATCATATTTTGTACTGCTTTGGGTGAAGAACTTCCGTGACTTATCATCACAATTCCATTTACACCCAATAAAGGAACACCACCATAATCTTGATAATCAAAACCTTTCATAATATTTTTCAGAGTAGGCTTAATTCCCAATACTTTTATTTTATTCAATAAAGATTTTTCTGCATAAGATTTTACTTTATGTTTGAAAAAATTCAAAAAGCTTTCTGCAAATTTTAGAACAATATTTCCTGTAAATCCGTCACAAACGACAACATCAACAACACCTTTGAAAATATCTCTACCCTCAATATTGCCATAAAAGTTAATGTTAGATTTTTCTAATAAAGTATAAGTTTCTAAAGCAGCTTCGTTACCTTTTGTTTTTTCTTCACCAATATTTAATAAACCAATGTTGGGTTTTGGTTTATTTAGCATCAATTTATAATAAATCTCTCCCATTATAGCAAACTCATACAAAAATTGAGGTTTGCAATCTACATTTGCTCCTACATCTAAAATTAAAGTAGGATTTTTGGTCATTGTAGGGAAAAAAGTACCAATAGTTGGGCGACTTACACCTTTGATTCTTCCCAACATTAACGTAGCAATTGAAAGCATAGCACCAGTATTACCTGCAGACAAAAAAGCATCTACTTCTTTATTTTTAAGTAATTCCATACCTTTATAAATCGAAGAGTCTCTTTTATTTTTGAATGCAGATGTAGGATCATCATTCATTGTAATTACTTCGGTAGTATGAAAAATAGAATACCTCACACCAGAAAAGTCATACTTTTTTAGATGTGAGGCTATTAAATCTTCGTTACCAACAAATACAATTTCAAAATTTAATTTTTTCTTCATAAATTGTGCTGCTAAGAACACACCTTCAATTTCATTTACAGGTGCATAGTCTCCACCCATAACATCAATAGCAATTTTAAATTTTTTTTGTATTTGCATTTTTTAAAATTTAAAGTAAAATAACATAAATTAATATTTATATAGTAAAATAAATATTTTTAAAATTTTTAATAAATTATAATTAGTCAAAATTTATCAAATTAATTATAATATTTAAATTTTATTAACATAATTTATGAATACTTAAGCAACAGCAAGAACTTTTCTACCATTATAATAACCACAAGAAGGGCAAGCAGCGTGTGCTAACTTTGCTGAACCGCACTGTGGACAAGTAGAAGTTGTAGAAGCAACAGCTTTATAGTGAGTTCTTCTTTTAGCTGTTCTAGTTTTGGACATTCTTCGTTTAGGATGTGGCATTGTTTAACCTTTTATGTTTTTTATAATCTTAAATAATTATTTGTTTAAATTTAAATTTTTCAAATTTGCAAAAGGGTTATTTTCTGCAATAATTTCTTTTGTTAATTCAGGATACAAGTCTTTGAAACTTTTTTCTTTATATTTTGGTGAAATTCTTTTCATTGGTAAAGCCATAATTAATTCTTCTCTTAATTTTTGGCTAATATCAACATCATTATCTTCATTATTATAAAAAATAATATTATCTTCATCTTTGAATAAATCTTTTTCTGATTTACTTAAATTCAACTTAAAAATCAGATTTAACTGAAGATTTATATCTTCTTCAAAGTTTTCGAGCGAATAATCACAAATCAAGTTTGCTTTGGTACTTACTTTGCTTTTTAGGTCAATTTGATTACCAAAACGAGTTAATTTACATACTAAATTGATTGGAGAACTAAACTCATCAATAATACTATAAATAGCATCACTTTTGAATGACAACTTTAATTCAGTTGTCCCTTCTTGCAAATTTTTAATTGGTATTAACAGCATTTTTTAATTTAGTACTCAGAAAAACTTACAAATATAGTCAAATTTAACTTTAAAAAAAAATATGCTACATTTAAAATAAATATAGCATATTAATTTTGACGAATACTTATTAACAACCCAAAGCAGATTTATTCTTTTTGGCACCTGCATTATCTGGATTAATCTTTAATACTTGGTTATAAGAACTACAAGCATTTGCTTTATCTTGATTACCCTGGTAACCAATTGCATTATATAACCAGCCATATTCATTATTTGGTAATACAGTTATCCATCTTTGAGATATTTTTATCAATTCTTTATAGTTTTTAGTGTCTAATTTCAATCCACATATTTTACCAAAAGCTTGTACCAAATATTGACTATTATTTTCAATGTCAGTAATACCTTTTTGAATACCTAAATTATAAGTTTTTTCAGCTTCAGATTCTTTTTTCATCAAAATATAACAATCGCCTAATGAACTATATACAGGTACATAATTAGAATCTAACTTTATACTGTTTTCAAAATCACTCATTGCAGATAATAACAACAAACTATCTTTGGTTTCTGAACCGTTATAGATATTCAATTTAGAAAGTCCTAAATAAAAATAAACTTTGGAATCCGTTGAGTCAGAACATTTAGTTTCATTTATACGTTTTTCTAAAAAGAACTGTGCATCTTGATAATTACCGATAGAAAGCATTAATTTCCCTACTACATCGGTCAAACTACAAACCCCACCATCTTCTGGGTATTTACTCAAAACTTCTTTGTATAAAAATATTGCCCTAACTGTGTCTCCTGCAAAATATTTGGCTGTGGCATATCTTCTATAATCTGCAAATGAAAATGTGGTATCTTCAAAAATCTTATCGTAAGTATTTGAAGTCATCTCATAATTTTTGTCATTGTAAAAACATTGTGCCAATAATACTTGTGCTTTTACTTTAATAGTATCAATGTTTTCTGCTGCATATTTAAGGTGAATTGATGCACTATCGCATTTTCCAATTTCAACTAAACTTTGTGCCAAAAACCATCTTCCAAGACTACCTTCTGGTCTTAATTGTGCATAAGGATATAAGATTTTTGCTGCATCTTCATATCTTTTTGACCAAAATAATATTTTACCTTGTTCAAATAATGCTTTTGCATTCTTACCATCTCTTTGAGTTACTTGATTGTATTGTTTTAGTGCAAGTCCAAAATATTCATTAGCTAAATCTGGGTCTAATGACTGATTTGCTAATCTATAATATGATTCAGCTAACTTCATCATCGCATTTTGATTTTCTGAATCAATTGATAATGCTTGTTCATAATTGTTTTTAGCTAATTCAAATACTCTTTGAGCAAAATACATATCACCCAAAGTAGTATAAATTCTTGGTTCTTTTTCATTTATTCTTTTTGCTCTACCGATAATAATTTCGGCATCTTTTAAGTTATTTTCTCTAATATGAGCATCGGCAAGTTCCAAATATGAGTCAACTGACTTTTTGTTTTCGTCAATTGCTTTTTCTAATATTTTTACAGCAACTTGATAATTTCCTTTTAAAGATTCAACTCTACCTACTTTTCTTAATACTTCTGGTTTGTCATCTTCCAAATCTTCTGCTTTTTTATAATAAAAATAAGCAGAATCGATTTTTTCTAATTCTAAGTAAATATCACCACATAATAAATTGAATATATAATCTTTTTTATTTTTATCATTATTCATTGCATCATTAATGAATTTAGAAGCTTGTACATATTCTACTTCGCCCAAATAATACATAATTGAGTCTTTTGGGTTAGAAAATGCACTTGTTATATTGATCAATACAAAAAAAAGAACGAATTTATAAAACTTCATGTAAAACCTTAATTATTAATAAAATTATTTACGTATTAAATTGCTACAATTTTAGGATTTTCATTCAAGTAAAATTACACTTAATTTACTCATCAAATTTTAATTTTATTGCAGCAAAAGTTGGAACAATACCTTTATCCAAAAAGTATTTTTGAACTTTTGTTTCTTTTGCTAAAAAAGACGAAAACCAAAACGGTAAATTTTGTCTATTTTCTAATAAATAAACATATATTGGTACTTTATAAGGATAATACCCTCTCAATAAGTTAGATTGATGTACGATTTTGGGTCTAATATAAACGTTATTCGTGTCCAAGTATCCAATTTTTAATAATTTAAATCTTGGGTCATTAGATAATTGAGATAAATATCCCAACCCTATATAATTGTCATTTGTTTGTACTTTGGATTTAATTTCTTCAATATTTTGTTCGTAATTTAATCTTCTTACATTTTTTTGATTATTGAGAGTTAAAGATTTAAAGTTCTGAAATGTAGAAGAATTATTTTCAACGACAAAAAATTCTGGATTATTATCAATACCCGAAGCTTGCGAAAATTTAGTTTTACTATTTTTAAAATAATCTTCGAAATTGGACTTACTCAAAGTATCATACTTAGAGTTATTATTTACAAAAAACACCAAAGCGTCATTTGCAATTTTCATTTTTAGATGTTTCTCAATTTTATAAGCAGTCAAAATAGAATCTTCGTCTTTTAGATAATCTCTGGCAATTATAACTGCACGTTTTTTTCCATTGAATAAATTTGCCATAACTTCTCTAGAATTAGAATAATTACTTGTTAATCTAACTTTAGGATAAAAACTTTTGTAAAACTCCAAAGTTGTATCCATCAAAGGATTTAGCTCGTTATCAATCATTATATCTAACTTTCCAGAGTTTATTGTTTCGACATCATCTGGATTTTTGCTTTCATATTTATTATCACAAGATATATTAATTAATATTAGAAATAATACAGTTATTACTTTCATAAATAATTTTATATATAATTTCATAATTACACCTATATTCATTTTTTGTATTTTTGTTAGATGTTTTCAGCAATATATTTTATTGTTTATCATCTTTATTTTCATTATCAGGATTATTATCATTATTATCATTATTATCATTATTATCATTATCAGCATTGTCTTCATTGTCATAATCTTCATCATCAGAAAATCTATACCTTTTACTTTGCATATATAATAATGCCATTCTATATATACCAAATAAAGTAATGACAACACCCATTACATATCTTGCTTTACTGTCCATATTAGGAATTTCTGGATAACCGAAAATTATACCCAAACCCAAAATGACAATTAATATTCTTACTGTGTAGTTTATAATTTGTATTATATTCATAAAGTACCTTAATAATTATTTTTTAAATCAAAAGCTCATTAATTGTCCCAATCAGACTTTAAAAACTTAACATAAATTGTATAAATAAAAAAACGCTAATAACAAATCTATTTATCTCTAAACATTAGACGTTGTTATTAGCGAAAAAGTTACATTGTTTGTTATTTTTAATTTTATTTAAAAAATTAAATTTTACATTATTTAAATAAAATTATCTTAATTTAAAAGTAATAGGAACAGATAACCAACAATCGATAGGTTGCCCATTTTGAATTGCAGGGCTTAACTTACCATAAGTTTTAATTGCACTCATAGCAGCTTTGTCCAACATAGAATTATCAGAATATTCAACAAATGGTTTCATAATAGTTCCATCTTTTCTAACTAAAACTCTTATAATTACTCTACCTTCGATACCAGCTCTTCTTGCAATTTCGGGATATTCCACTAACTTTTGCAGTTGTGCGATATCAAGAGCAGGTTCTTTTTCAACTGCGATAAAGTCATCTGGGTCAGGCAATTCTTCTCTTGCTTGAACTTGTACTTTACCCTCACCAAAATTAATACCAGCAGCGAATCCACCTAAGTCAACTCCACTCCCACCTTTAGCAGATGCTCTATCCATTACATCGATAGTAGCAAATTCTTGCATATCTGGTTTGATTTCGGCATCAGGAACAGCAATAGGAGTACCAGCTCTTACAGCAGGACCAGTATTAATAATCATCTCCGGAGGAGGAGGAGGTGGTGGTGAATCTTCAACTGTTTCTAATGGAATATCTACCAACTCAGTTCTGATTGTAGGTGCTATTTTCACAACTTTAGTTTGCCCAATAACTTCATTTAATTTATACAACAAAATTAATAAAATTAATATAGAAACGGCAATAGCAAAACCACGATAAGTATATTTCCTAATGAAATCTTTTAACTCTACAGCACCATAATCTGATGCTCCAGGCACTTTGGATAATACTACTTCACTCATTGCTTCACCTCATCAATTTTTGCTTGATCGGTTTCAAGAAAATCAGATATAGTGAATCTTCTTTGTCTTTTAATCGGATTACCTTGATTATCTAATTGTTTGCTTAATTCTTCGATAATTCCAACTTCAGCAACATTTAGGGCATCAAGAATACCAACGACTTGACCGAAACCAACATCATTGCTTGGTTTAAAAACAGTGATTAATTTGTTTTTTACTTCAAGATTTTTCTTAATTAAATAATTAACTAAATCTTTTAATTCAATTTTTTCGGCAACATCGGTACCCATATGATAATAAATATCGCCTTCTTTGTCTAACATAATAGTCAAAAGCTCAGACATTCTTACCTCAACTTCCACATCTTGCTCAGGTGGAACTGACATTTCCATAATTTGTGGAGTTGCCATAGTTGTTGTAAACATAAAGAAAGTCAAAAGCAAAAAGGTAATATCCACTAAAGGAGTCATATCTAAAACAAAACCAACTCTTTTTTTAGGTTTTCTTTTACTATGCTTGCCTCTTTTAGGTTTATGTCCGCCACCAAGTGAGCCGCCACCAGCCATATTAAATACCTTTATTTATTATTTTTAATTTTTTAGAAAGTTAAGTTATTTATATTATTAATAAAATTAATTTTGCTAAATAACTCATTTTTAAAATATTCTCTATAATTATACAAAATATAAAAGATAAACTTTTAATTCGTTCAAAAATTAAGCACCTTTTTTGTCGGTGATATAATTAAATGAAGTAAATCTATTATTTCTCATAATATCCATAGCATTAGAAACCCATTCAAATCTGATACCTTTGTCGGCATCAATAGCAAATTTAGTTTTAGGATTAACAAATCCAGTAGACCTAACCAACTCATTTAAAACTTCTTTGGTTACTTTTAACTGATTTTTTGCTTGTAATTCTTGTGGCAAATTAGCCTTAATTTTAACTTGTAACCATTCTTCAGTATTTGTCATTTCATAATAATATGAAGTATCTGCTCTCGTAGAATCAGTAAAAGCAATTTTGACAATGGCAAGATTTTGTTCAGGTAATTTAGAAGTATCAGCACTTGCCTTCGGTCTTTCGATTACGAATTTTTGTTCTGCTTCTGCCTCTGACTTAAATTTTGCTGTGAACATAAAGAAAGTAAGTAGTAAAAAAGTAATATCCACAAGAGGAGTCATATCAATTACGAAGCCTACTCTTTTCTTTTTAATTTTTGGCACTTCGATTCCTCAATTTTATTTACATTTTACGAGTTAAATAATATATTCAACTTTTTTTTTGATTTAAGAATAAACTAAAACTATTGAAACTATCTAATATTAGATTTGGTTACTTTTTTTCAGTCTAGTAGTAAATATTTGTGTCATACTCAAAATAGCTTCATCCATCAAATAAGTAAAATTATCTACTTTAGTTGTAAAGAAGTTATAAGCAACGATACAGATAATCGCACCCAATAAACCACCAGCCGTATTGTACAATGCCTCAGAGATACCCAAAGATAATTGAGTAGCTGAAACAGTACCACTTAGAGCCAATGCTTGGAATGCTTTAATCATACCTAATGTTGTACCTAACAACCCAACCATCGTAGAGATAGATGCAAGCGTAGAAATAATTACTAGGTTTTTTTCTAACAAAGGAGTTTCTAAGTTCATTGATTCATCAATTGATCTTTGAACTTCAGAGATTTTTTGAGACTCATTTAAGTTATTTTGACCTTCAACAGCTCTAAATCTAATAATTGCACTTCTCATAACGTTAGCTATAGAACCTCTCTGTTCATCACAAGCACTTAGAGCAGCATCAATATCACCAGTGTTTAATTTGTCTATCATTTGACTGATAAATACTTCTGGATTACCTTTTCCTTCTGCTTTTTTCATATATAACATTCTTTCAATTATAAAAGTTATTGCAATTAAGATAAATGAAATTAATACAGCAACAAGCCATCCACCTGTATAAATAGTAGCTAATACATTACCTGGTTTTGGTTCGTGTTTTGCCAAATCATTAAATCCACTTGCGGCACCCATAACTAATTCATAGAACATAAACGATACTATAAGTGCTAATGCTATTACAATAACATTAAATAAGTTTTTCATGTAACTCCTGTAGAATATATATATTAATTAAATTAAAAATAAACTTTTTATAAATTTCTAGTGTTTTGTATATTTTAATGTGAAAATTAAAATAACTGATAAAATTCAAATCTAAAATCGAGAACTATTTTGGTATTAATATTAATGTTTTTGAATATAAAACTTTAATATTATACATTTGAAAAATTATATTTGTCAAAATTAAACAAATTTTTATTAAATTTTAAATATTTTATAATTCTATATCTTCTAATTTATCAACAATATTTAAAACTAAATATAACTTAGTAACTGTAAAGATAGATTTAAGGTTGTCTTTTAGGTTACAAATTATCATTTTACTATCTTTTCTCGAAAAATTTGAATTAGATGAAATTAGCACACCAAGTGTTAGTGAATTCAAATAACCAACGTTTTCCATATCTATAATCAATGTTTTAGTATTTTCAGAAAGTTTTTTCAATTCTACTCTTAAAGCATCAGTTTCTTCCCCACCAATAAACTGTCCGCTTAATTTTATGATTTTGTAATCTTCTTTTTCAATTATAGTAATCTGAGACATAATATTTAATTTATTTATTTTGTTTTTGCTTAAAAAAGTAATCTTGAAAATTTAATTTTCTTTTTATAAAAAATTTAAAATTTAATATTATATCGAAAGTTTTCATTTTTTGTTTCAAAAATCAAGAACAAAAATATTATTTTTTTTTTGTAAACAATAACTTTTTAAAAAATAAGACAAAAATTAACAGAATCTTAACATTTGAATTTTTCAAAATATTAAAATATTTTTTTTAATTACCTTTTGAAATTAATTTTTGCAAATCTGTTGATACCTTGAAAATCTTTAATAATTTCCACCTCAAATCCAGCTTCAGAAAACATCTTTTCTATTTGATTATTTTGATTAAATCCAAACTCAAGTAACAATTCTCCATCATAAGACAACATTTTGGTACAAAAAGTTACAATTTTTCGAAAAAACTTTAGACCATCATCAAAGTCAGTTAGTGCAATATGTGGTTCATATTCTATCAATTCTGGTTTTAATTCATTGAATTGAATAGTGTTAATGTACGGTGGATTGGAAATAATTAAGTCAAATTTATTTTTATTTTCAAAATAATTATTCATTAAATTATCATCAAAAAAATCGATATTTACCCAATTAATATTATTTTGAATTTTAGTTAGAGTTTCATCATTTTCTGACATCTCATTTTTGTCTTTAGTTTGAACGGAAGTATTGCTATTTTTTTGTTGTATCAACCTTTCATTTTCTTTTGATAAATTAAGTGCATCATCTGAAATATCAATAGCAGTAATTTCTGTATTTTTATTTATTTGCAAATTGCAATTTTGTAAAGAAATTGCAATACAACCACTTCCGGTACCAATATCCAATATGCTATTATAGTTTTTTTCTTGAAATAATTTTTTTGCAATGTTGACTAATTCTTCTGTTTCAGGTCTTGGAATTAAAACTCTTTTATCAACTTTAAAAATATGATTATCAAATTCTACTTCACCCAAAATATATTGCAAAGGTTCCCTTTTGGCTCTTCTCGAAACAAATTCTCTAATTTTGATAAGCTCAGTTTCACCAAGTGGTAAATCAAAATTCAAATACAAATCTATTCTTTTTTTTTGTAACACTTGGCATAAAATTAATTCAATGTTAAGTCTTGCTTCCTCGACTCCCTTACTTTCAAAATATTCCTTGCTCCAATCTATTAATTCCTTAATAGTCCATATTTTCTTATTCAATTATCTGCCCATAAAATTTAATATTAGTTTTAGATAAAATTGTCTCTTTAATTTTAATAGGGAAAAATTAAAAGTGGAAATTAGTTTAATATATAATCCATTACAGCCATTCTGATATAAACACCATTTTCTACTTGGTCCAAAATCAAATTATTTTTATAATGATTTAGACTTTCATTTATTTCAATTCCATAATTAACTGGACCTGGGTGCATAACAAAAATCTGCTTTTCTCTTATTCTATTCTCTATTATTTGATTAATACCAAAATATTTGTGATATTCAGAGGACTTAGGCAAAAAACCATTGTCCATTCTCTCGTTTTGTAATCTCAGCATCATAATAACATCTGAATAATCTAAAACTTCGTTCCAATTTTTCATTAATTTTATGCCCTCTATTTTTAAATAATAAGGGAATAAAGTTGGTGGTGCGAAAATATTGATTTCGACTCCGAATTTACTTAATAATTCTATGTTACTTTTGGCTACCCTACTATGCAAAATATCACCAACTATACATAATTTCAAGTTTTTTAGCTTTTCGAGGTCATCTTGACAAATCTTTTCGATTACTGTCATTAAATCTAAAAGTGCTTGGGTAGGATGATTATGAATTCCATCACCAGCATTAATTATTGGTAAATTTATGTTTTTTTCTAAGTTTTCTATAATTCCAGAAAGACCGTGTCTAATGACAAAAGCATCTATACCATATTTCGCAATTACTTTTAGGGTATCCAAAGTAGTTTCACCTTTGTCTATACTACTGCTATTAACCTCTAAATTAATAAGCTCTGCTCCCAAATTTTTGGCAGCTATTTCAAAACTCAATTTTGTTCTTGTAGATTTTTCAAAAAAACACAATGCTATTTTCTTTAATTCTAATGTACTTTTTAATTCTTTGATTTTGATTTTATCTTTCGAATTTAATATTTCTTTAAATTCTTTAGCTTTTTTGATAATTTGCAAAATATCTTCGATTTCAAGATTTTGAAAGTGATTTATGTTTTTAATATTCATTTTCGTTCAAAAAGATAAATAAGTAGTTTATATTATTATAAAACGAATTAATAGTTATTATTAATATAATATATCATTAAATAAATAATTAAATATTAAAAATAAAAATTCAACCAAAATTGTTAACAATAATGATTGAATTTTGAAATATCAAAAAAATTAGATAAATTATTTTTTACCTTTTACTGCTTTTTTTACTTCTACTACATTAACTGATTCAGATAATGATTTACCTGGTTTAAATTTTGCAACTTTTTTAGCTGCAATATTAATACTTTCGCCAGTTTTAGGATTTTTCCCAACTCTTGCTAATCTACTTCCAACAGAGAAAGTACCAAAATTAACCAAAGTCAAAGAACCACCACCTTGTAATTCAGAAGAAATTGCTTCAATTGTTGAAGTGATAGCTTTTTCAGCTTGGATTTTTGTAAGACCAGATGTAGATGCTACTGCACTTACTAATTCTGCTTTATTCATAGAACACTGCTCCCATTAAGCGTTTAAAAATATAAAAATTAATATAAATTAAAAATTATTTAATTTAATATTGTAAAAATAAAAATATTTATGAGAAATACAAAATAATTAATCTATTTTTTAAATAAATTTTCATTTTTTTATTAAATAATTCATTTTTAGTATGTTTTGGTACAATTTTGCACCATTTTTAATAAGTTAAACAAATTTCGATTTATTTGTAATTCAATTAGAAATAAAATTTAAAACAAAATTTATTTCATAACAAATTTATGCGTTTGTAATAGATTTATTTTATTTTTGAATAAAACTTCCACTCCAACTTGTTTGATTTTCCAATCAAAATTAATAATACCAAAATTAATATCTTTAACTTCTCTACCCACTCTATATTTTTTATCAAAAATCAATCCATCATCGTCAGTATCTTTTAGACTATGGGTAAGTCCACTTGAAGTTATTTCATAAATTGGATAATTTACACCTGCAATTTCTATTTTATTTATTTCTGCTTTGTGTCTATCACCACTCAAAATAATTACGCCTTTTGAGTTTGTATTTTTAATCATTTCAAATAATTTTTGTCTTGAACTTGGGAAATTAGCCCATTTCTCGAATGGATGCTCCTCTGGTATAACTTGAATACTCGATACAATTACATTAATTCTTGCATCGCTGAATTTAAGTGTGTTTTCTAACCATTTCCACTGTTCATCTCCCAATAAATCACATTTAGCACAGAAATCATATTTTCCATAAATCAAGTTATTTGATTTTGTAGAATATTTTGATTTTGATTTTTTTATATTATAATTTTTAAGATTTTTCTCATCAATTTCATCTTCGTTATTTTCTATACTATTATGTTCTAAGTTATTATGTTCTAAACTATCAATTAAAGTGGTTGATTTGTGATTGTGTTCATCAGATTGGCTGATGTTATTTTTGTATGGTGTCTTTTTGTTAAAAAGCGGTTGGGAAGTCAATTCATCTTGAAAAGTTCTTGTATCCAAAAGAATAAACTTGATTTTTTTAAATCCCTCACCTACAGTAAAAGAATTATAAATACCTTTTCTTTTTCGAATTGGAGCATTTTTGGGAATATCGAAAAAATTTAAGAATTTGGTTTTGCTTTCTACTTTAAATTTATAAGATTTATTTCCATCATTAATTCCATAATCGTGGTCGTCCCAGGTTCCTATAATATTTTTTACCGAATCTCTCAGCATTTTATAACTTTCATTATACTTGAGTTGATTATACTTACCTTCGAGGTATTGCATATTTTCAGTATCGCCATAAACAATATCACCCAACCAAATCCATACCTCTGGCTTTTCTTTGGCAATAGTTTCAAATATAGTCAAATCCATATATTGTTTGTTGCAAGAACCAAAGGCAATTTTGTTGATACCTTTGACTCTATTCGGCTCATCTTGGCAAGAAGTAAAAGAAATAATAATAGTTGCAAAGATTAGAATTCTATATATAGTTGATTTATTATAGAAATTCAAATAATTGATTTGGTTGTAAATTGACATTATTATAGATATTGTTTGTTTATAATTTTTTTTTTATAAATAATAGTTGTTATCGGCAGAATTATTTTATTCTAAATTATTTATTTGATATAGAATATTATAAATCACCCCAATAAGTAGGGTGTTTTTTATAATTATTATTTCTTAATTTTGAATTATCTTAAATTAAAATTATAATTTAGTAAGTTGTTCTTTTAAAATTAACAAAATAAATAAATATTAAATATTAAATAGTTAATTAATAAAACAGCTAAACATATTAAATTACACAAATAATAACGCATATTCATTTTTAAGAACTATTATATACAATTGAATATTTAAAATATTAATAAAACTTATATGAAAAGTAAAATAATTCTCATAATTTTAACTTTTGCTTTTTTAAATCTACAGCAAAGTTATGCAAATTTATATTTTGGAGTTGGAGGAAGTTATAATATGCCTTATAATAACCTCGAAAATTATAATGAAAATACAACCGGATTTAGATTTGAAATTATCAACAAAGAATATTGTAATCTTTGGTATGGTGTCAAAATAGATTACTTTGATTTGAAACCCAAAGAACAAGTCTTTCCTTATATGGAAAATACACTTTTAATACAACCAGAATTAAAATACGCTCCTTTTGTAGAAGATTGTTATGATAACAAACTAATACCTTATGTGCAAGGTAATTTGACTATAAGCTCTATAAGTGGAAAAGATGATTTGAGTAAATTAGGTTTAGGATATGGACTTGGAGCAGGAGTATGCTATAACTTTAAGTTATTTGACAAATGTTTTATGTTAGATTTAGACGGACTTTATTCATTACCTAATAATATTTATAAAGTAGAAAACCGTATGAAAATTGAAACTATAAATATTGGCTTAACGCTAAGTATAAATATCTAAGTAGATATCTAATATTAATTTTTTAAATCACAATATTATTCATAATAATAATAATACTAATAAAATGAAACCAAATTCTCAAAATTTTAAAACTAATATTTTAAGTTTATTTATAACAAGTATTTTGAATACAGCATTTTTATTCATTATAATGATAATTATTTCATTAGGTAATTTTTCCTGTTCGAGTGAAAAAGTAATCAAAAATGATGCAATTAGAATTAAGCCAGAAAAGGCAAATTTATATAATCAAAACAAAAAAACAAATAAACCTCGTAACGGTAATACTTTGCGTGGAAGAGCTATTAAAATAAAGAAAGAAACTTTTGCCAATAGTTGCCCAATAGAAGACACAACAACTTTTAATACTAAATCTTATTTACTATTTTTGGATTCTAATTCTACAGATAAAAATCAAATTGAAAAAATCCCTTTAGAAGATATATTTTTAGTTGGTAAAGAATTAAAAATTGCAAAGAATAAGTATAATAATATTAATTATTTTGAAACTTTTAATGACCCATTGATGCCCAAATCTATCAAAGAGATACCAGTAGATTCAATGTATATTGATACTTGTTCTACTCCTTGTCCTTGCAATGATTTCTCGGTGGATTTAGATATACCGTGTTTATTCTGTTTCAAATGCCCTGAAAGGATATTAGAAGACTATTTTGTAGAAGCAAAATTTGGATATGGAATGTTTAATGATAAAAACAAAGAAAATAATACAATTGGTTCCGAAGGAGTTATGGGAGAATTTGCTTCTGGTTTGAGATTCGGCGAAGGTAAAAGATATGGTTTGGGATTACTTTATTCTACTGGTGTTCCCACTACAAATGTTTTAGACGGGATTAGGTCTGCACGTCCATTTATTGCACTTTATCAAAGGTATGATTTATGGAGATATAATAAAAAAGTTGAAAAAATACAAAATGTAAATATGGACGATTATATTTATTTAGATACAATTAAAATTAATAATGATGAATGTTTGGATACAATGATTGTAGTCCAAAAATACAAACCTCTTCCAGAATCAGAAGTAATTTATACAAGTGAAAGAGAATGTTGGAATCCATTTGTTTATGGATTTTTAGGTGCAAGTTTAGATAAACTATCTATGGATTTATTCAAAATGAATTGTACTGAAGGATGCGAAGAAAAATTAAATTTAAGTGGAAACCATAATTTTAATTTTGCAATGCCGTTGAATTATGGCATTGGTATCGGTATAGAATATCCTTTGTCAAGCGCTTTGGATTTATCTTTAGATATTGGATATAGATACCTAAGTTATGGAAATACAACTATGATTAATGGATTTATTGCACCAATTAACGAAAGTACAGGAGCATTTGTCTTTAGGTTTGGGCTCACTTTTTAGTGAACTAAAATCTTATAATTTATCCGTTTTCTATAATTCAAATCAAAAAAATAATATATCAATCATAACTAATTGCAATATGAAAAAAAATCCAAATTTAATGTTTGTAAAATCCTTAAAATTATTCAAACATTCCTTAAAATATTCAGTGTTAATTTTAGCAATTATAGGAATAAATTCTTGTAATGAGTGCCCTTTGGTAGAAGCTCCTCCATTCTATTTATGTGAAAGTAGAATTGTAACTTTAGAAAAATTTAATCCCAATTATACTGTAACTCCTGGTCCAACACCAGATGAGCCTATAATTATATTAGACCCAGATTATAACATCAGTATGTTTGAGTTTCCTTTTGATAAAAGAAGCACTGGGCAATTTCCAAATGATTTCAGATTTAAAAATAATGCTCAAATACCTATTCTAAGCACTCCTTTTATTATAACAGACCAAAAGTATTATCTTGCTGTAATGGACACTTACCCTGCAAATTCTGAGTTAATTGGAGATATCTTAGTAAAAGATGTAAATCTTGATCCATTAGATACCTATAGCAACGTTAGGGTTTTCGGTACTATAAAAAAAGTATTTGATAATATTCCAATTTCTGAAAATTCTCAGGAGTTTTGTGATTTTGTTACAGCTCAAACAAATACTTTTGAAGATACTTTCAAAAATATAACAATCTTAAATAAATATGGTCAATTAGAGCCAAATGTAATAGTAAATGATTATACAACCTCGCCAACAGTTATTCTAAATGATAAATTAGAAATATTAGGAACATTAGGCACAATTGGATTACCAACTCCAATTAATAATATTTTGGATATTTTTAATCAAAAAAAAACAGAGTCAATTACTTATGATTTGACAGTTAGAACAGGTGAAGTTTATGCTTATATAGCAAGAAATGGTAAAAGATTTGTTTTTGTTGTTACTGAAATGAGACAATCAATTATTACTCCATTTAGAAAAAGAATATCTATAATGTTCTTTAACGTTGATAAATCATGAATTTAATTGATAAATTTATCTAACTTAAATATAATTCAAACTAAAAGATTTCTAAAATATTAAAAAATATAACAATGATTAAGCAATTAAAATATTCAGCATTTATCAGTATATTGGCATTTTTTTCATTTTCTTGTTCAGACAAAATAATCACCAATATTCTACCAATTTCAAATTTTGATAATTTATATAAAAATGATACAATTAATTCTAACAAAGACGAATATTCTGTTTACCAAAGAGCTAGTTTGAATAATTGTAAAGAATGTTTTGACAAAGAATATATGGATAAAAATGTCGCTAAAGTAAAAACAAACAATGAGTTCTTCAAAGAATTTTTTGATACAAATTTTGTTAATAGAAATAAAATTGAGTTAAATAATATAACTAAATTTATTCAGAATGTACAATTTTTATCCAATAATACTGGGTTTGTATCAATTGCCCATAATGGAGATTCATCATTCAATAAATTATTTGATTTACCTTTTAATGACCATAAAGGCGGAACAGATATTTTCAGTTTTGAAAAAAATAAAAATACTGACAGAATTGAATTTTCGGCATTGCCTTCTTCAATAAATTCTATATTTTGGGATTCTCACCCCTGGTCTATGCAAGATAGTAATTGTAATTTGGTTTTAGTCTGGTCTTCAGATAAAGACAATCCATTTACTGAAGTAAAAAATATTAAAAATAAGACTATTAAAGCAGGTAATACAGACTTATATTATTCTTTTTATGTTGATAAAAAATGGTCTGAAGTTCGTCAGTTAGATACCACCGGTTTATTAAATTCACCTAAAAATGAATTTTCACCATTTATCATTTGTAATGTAGCTCCAAAACTATTTTATTCGTCAAATGTAGCAGGCTCAGATTATGATTTATATGTTGCTGATTTGGATATTGATTATCAAAATCAAATTGTAAAATTAATCAATGACCCAATTATGCTGAATAAAGGAAAAGACACATCATATTATAGTAGTTTTATAAATTCTGAATATGATGAGAAATTCCCTTATGTAAAACTACCATTGAATGATAAATCTAAGACACAAACTTTACTTTTTTCTTCAAATAGAAATAACACTCCTAAGCCATTTGATAAATTTGGCGATACAATTATAGTTAATAAAGGAGGATTTGATATATATTCACTAAATTATGATTTAGATTGTAAACCAAGAGAAATACCTAAACCCAAAATTGTAGAAGTAACAAAGCCACAACAGAAAGAAATCACTTACAAACTAAAGTTAATAGACAATGAAAATAAAAATAGAGAAATTTTAAAGCCAATAATTATTTTAAAAAATAAAACGAATAACACTTTAACAAAATTTAATGAAAGTCAAATTGAAGTAAAATTAGACCCTAACTCTGAATATGAAATTTACGCTGGCTCGGATTACCAAATCGAAAAATGTGGAGATTTGTTTGATAATAATATCTTAAATTATAATGCTTTTAAAATTACTGAAAATAAGCCAACAATTAACATTAGGAAAGAACTTAAAGACTACGATAGTATCATTTCACCAAGAAAAATTGTAAAATATGATACAATCAAAACTAAAGAGATAGTGCCGGTTGATGGGCTTAATCAATTTAGTGATTTGAATAAGAATAATATTGAAGAAATTAAAAGTTCTAATAATCATTTAATTGTGAATTCACAAAAAGCAACCATTGAGAAAACTATTGTGATTACTGAAATCAAACCATTAGATATAATGATACCTTCTTTTAAATCAAAAAATGAGAATATCTTAGTACAAACTAAAGTGATTGAGATAGAAACCAAATTCACATTTAAACAAGAAGAAAGTAAAAATTCTAAACAAACTAAAATTAAAGAAAAATTAGTAAATGCAGTAGAAATTACTAAATTACAAATTACTAAAAATGAATGGTATGAAGGAAAAGATACAATAACGAAACAAAGAACTTTGGTTTTTTACGATACCATACCACAATATGACACAACTAAAATCAAAATAGAAAGTGCTAATTCGAGAACCAAACTAACTATGCTTGGTAACATCATAACAGATAATTTGAATGAAATCGCTACAATTTATAAAAACCAATTTAAAAATCAATATAAAAATGTAATCAATGATACATTATATTTAATTCCAGAAACTTATAAAATGCCAAGTTGTGAATATACATTTGATTCAGTTAAAGATACAGTTAAATTTAATAGAAATGTACCATATTTTCAAACTGCATTTTGGGAAGTAAACACTTCGGATAATCTAAAACGCCATAAACAAGAATTGCAAAAAGTTGGAAAATTAGGAAAAGCTACTTGTATAGATTTGAATTACTCAAATACAAGATTTGGTAAAGGAAGAACTGGGATTATTGAAGGTGGAAAAAGAATTAATAGAGATACAATAACAAAAAATTATAAAGATTATGCTATTGAAGTTGATAAAAATTTGAAAAGAATGGCTGATACTATAACAAAACAATTTATGAATAATCTATATATATTTAGAAAAGTAAATCGTAAAGCTAAATTATTTATAACTATGGAAGCTTATTCAGATAAAAGAGGTGCGGCTGTATGTGATTATTTTGGACCTGATGTGAAATTCAATAATCTAATTTTTAAATCTGACTTGACAATACCACAATTAATAGATGTAAAAAAAGAATATGTGAATAATAAGTTTTCATTAGGTGCAGATAATGAAAATCTATCATTGCTAAGAGCTTATTTTGGTTTTAAAGAATTACTTAATATATTAATGAAAAATAAGGAATTTAGTGAACTATATAAAATTGGGAAAGTATATGACCCTACTAATACTTACGATACAAGTGAAGAGATTTTGAAGAAAATTGAAGAATGTGATATTATATTTACTACGTATGGAAAAGGTATTGACCCCACAGATGCCAAAAGTAATGTAACAGATTATGATAAAGTGAGACGTTTAAATCTCAAAATTGAAATATTGGAATATGAGAATGGAACTATTTCTACAAATAGTTGCTGTAGATAAATACTAACAATAATTATATAAATAAAAAAGACTGCCTTATAACAAAGCAGTCTTTTTATTGTATTTTCTAAATTTTCTTTTTAAATATTTCTTCTATACTTTATCGGCACTACACATTAAATCTGAAGTGGATTACATCGCCGTCTTTAACGGGGTATTCTTTGCCTTCCATTCTGATTTTGCCATTTTCTTTTAATTTTGCTTCAGTATGGTACTCAAACAAATCATTACAATGGTAGATTTCTGCCTTAATAAAGCCCCTCTCGAAGTCTGTGTGGATAACACTCGCACACTTTGGTGCAAGCCAGCCCTTATGGAAAGTCCAAGCTCTTACCTCTTTTTCGCCAGCAGTAAAGTAAGTATTTAGGTCAAGCATTTTGTAGCCAGCTCTAATTAATTTTGATAATCCAGACTCATCTAAACCTAAATCGTTCAAAAATTCTAACTTTTCTTCTTCTGTTTCCAAAGTTGAAATTTCTGATTCGATTTTAGCACAAATTACCACAACTTCAGAGTCGTTCTTCTTAGCGTATTCTTTAACTAATTTTACATAATCATTATCTTCAGAAAGTGAATTTTCATCTACATTACAGCAATAAATTTGTTTCTTTTGTGTAATTAAATGTAAATCTTGAATTAAATCTAATTGCTCTTCGTCCAGATTCAAACTTCTAACCGACTTACCTTCGTTCAAAGATACTTTTAGCATTTCCAATATTGGCTCAGATTGTTTTGCTTTGTCCGAGACTTTTTTGTCCGATGAACGGATAAATTTTGCTAATGTTTGCACACGTTTGTTTACTGTGTCCAAATCTGCATAAGCTAACTCTAATTCAATAGTTTCAATATCATTTAATGGATTTATTTTACCTTCGACGTGTACAATGTTTTCATCATCAAAACATCTGACAACGTGAACAATTGCTCCAACTTGTTTGATATTTCCCAAAAACTGGTTACCCAGACCTTCGCCCTTAGAAGCACCTTTTACTAATCCAGCAATATCAACAAATTCGACAGTGGTTGGAATTAATTTTTGTGGCACTATATATTGAGAGATTTTTTTGAGTCTCTCATCAGGTACATCAACTATTCCGATATTTGGGTCAATTGTACAAAAAGGATAGTTTGCTGCCTCTGCTGGTGCAGAAGTTATAGCTGAAAAAAGTGTGGATTTCCCTACATTTGGAAGTCCTACTATACCAATATTCAAAGACATAATTTCCTAATTATTTTTAAATTTATATTATAATATTTCAATTTTTCATTTATTTTCAAAAACAAATTTAACATTTTTTAATTTAATATTTTTAAAAAGAAAAAGTATAAGCAAATATTTAACAAATTTTAGGATATGGTTTTGAAATTTTTTCAGATTAAATTTTTCATTTTAGACTATTTAATCTATTTTTCAATAAAATAAATATTAGTATTAAACATCTAAAAGTTTTATGAAATGCTATGATTAAGATAAACCTCCAAAAAATACATTAATAGTGTATAATGACGAAAATAATAAAATGAAAAAAATAACAATAATCTTAATTTTACTTTTTTGCTGTTATAATCTGAATAGTTTATCAGCTCAAGATTTTGAAGGATTAAAATATGGGACTGATAGCACTTTTGATATTGGTTCTTGGAATTTAAAAGAATTTCCTACTAATAAAGATAACACTTTAATTCATTTAACAAAAATCCTAAAAAAAATTGATTTAGATGTTATTGCTATCCAAGAGATTAAAGATAGTCTGAAATTCATCGAACTTGCTGAATTAAATCCTGAATATAAAGCATATTGGAAAATCAATTATATTTTGGGTTTAGGATTTTTGGTAAAGAAAAATATTGAAGTAATTGAAATAAAAGAAATTTTTAATTTCCCAAAATATTGGAGTATTTTTCCTAGAGCACCTTTGATTTTAGAAATTATTGAAAACGGTAACAAGATTATTATAATTAATAATCATCTAAAATGTTGTGGCGATGGAATTTTAGATACTAACGATTCTAAAGATGAAGAAACAACAAGAATTAATGCAATTAAATTATTAAAAAAATATGTAGATGAAAATTATCAAAATGAAAAAGTTATTCTTTTAGGTGATTTTAACGATAATCTTGCAGATGACCCTCAAAATAATATTTTTGGCGAAATATTAAATGATAATAATTACACTATTTTAGATTATAATATTGCTTTCAAAGATTCTACTTATTGGTCATATCCCTCTTGGCCCTCACATATTGACCATATTATCATTAATAATAATTTAGAGTCAGAATTTAATTTATTAAATAAAAATAGCATTAATGAAGCAGTAAAAGTATTAAAAATTGACGATTATTATCAAAATGGTTTATTTGATTATTTTAAGAATATTTCAGACCATAGACCAATTGTAGCAAAATTTGATTTATCCAATAAAACTTCAATCAAATTAGATAGTGATAATAAACTAACAATTTATCCTAATCCAACTTACTCTAATGATATTAAGGTAAACATCACAGGAATTGAATACGCAAATATAACAATTATAGATATATTAGGTTATCAAATACTCCAACTACCTAATTTTGAAAATAATTCAAACTTAGATATAAGTAGTTTAGATAACGGTATATATTTAATTCAAGTTCAAACTAATAACAAAACTTACTCACAAAAATTAATTGTGAATAGGTAACTTCGAAAATTTAAAATAAAAGAAAGATTAAACTAACAATTAGCATAAAAAAGTAATAAACTACTATATTGTCCGTTTTATTTGTAATATTAAGTTTAACTACTAAATCAATTAAATTAAAATGAACATAAACTACTCAAATAACAGAACAAATTGTATAATTACTATAATTGATAAATCAAACATAAATAATTATAGCTTTTTGACAGAAGACCAAAATGTTTATCTCAAAAAACAAGTAACCAACGAATCCAAAACAGTAAATATCAATAATTACAACAATTACTTTATTTTCATAACTGCTGATTTGACTAAAAAAGATTATTGGGTATTGGAAAATTTAAGAATGAGTGGATTCTCAACTTTACCAGTAATCAATTCAAATAAATTTGAGCAAGTTGGATTATTTATTGATATTCCTAACAGTACATTGGTGGATTTGAAATTAAATAGCTTGGATTTAGTTTTAGCTTACTCCGAAGGATTAGCATTAAGTAATTATCAATTTTTAGAATATTTTACTGATAATAGTAAGAAAAATTCTTTATCAGAAATTATAATAAATCCTAATGATGAGTTCGCTGATGCAGAGAATAAAGTAAATGCAATAAACAACTTAATAGAAGCAAATTATATTGCACGTGACTTAGTTAATAAACCTGTATCGCACTTAAACTCGACTACTTTGGCGAAAAACTTCCAAAAATATGGCGAAAAAGTTGGAATTAAAGTAGATGTATTAGAAAAAGATAAAATCGAAGAATTAGGAATGGGTGGATTATTAGCTGTGAACAAAGGGAGTATCGACCCACCTACATTCACAATTATGACTTACAAACCAGAGAATCACAAAAATTCAAAACCAATAGTATTAGTTGGTAAAGGAGTTGTATATGATACTGGTGGATTATCGCTAAAATCTACTGCTTCGAGTATGGATTTGATGAAATCTGATATGGCAGGTTCGGCTGCAGTTTTTGGGGCAATTTATTCAATTGCCAAAAACAATCTACCATATTATATAATTGCGTTGGTGCCTTCTACAGATAATAGACCAGGTGGAAACGCTTACGCGCCAGGTGATGTAATTAAGATGATGAGTGGCTTGACGGTAGAGGTATTAAATACTGATGCTGAGGGTAGAATGGTTTTGGCTGATGCTCTACATTATGCAAAAAGATTTGACCCAGAATTTGTAATAAATGTAGCAACTTTGACTGGTGCTGCCGCTCAAGCAGTCGGTAAAGAAGCTATTGCAGTAATGAGTAATACAGAAATAGACTTAACTCAAAACTTAGTCAAAAGTGGATTTGAGGTTTTTGAAAGAATGGTAGAATTTCCACTTTGGGAAGATTATGGAGATAGAATTAAATCTGATATAGCCGATATTAAAAATATTGGTGGCAAAACTGCTGGTATGATTACTGCTGGTAAGTTTTTAGAAAAATTTACGGATTACCCATTTATTCATTTGGATATTGCCGGCTCAGCATTTTTGGAAGTACAAGATAATTACAGAGGCAAAAATGCAACTGGATCTGGCGTAAGGTTGTTATATAACTTTATTTCTAAATTGTAACTTTTGTATTTTTTAATATTTTTAGATTGATTAAAATTGACACTACTTCTTCGGGAGTAGTTTTTTTTTATTAGCAAGTTTTTACATTTTTGAAAATAGTTTTTAACTTTTTTTATTTATTAATAATAAAATTAATAAATTATAGAATAATTATTGTTGAATTTTGAATTTTTATGAGTGATTGATGAGAAACCTAAATATATTTAAAATAATATTTCTTTGTTTATGCTTTATTTTTGCGTTTGATTTTACAAGTTCAAATTTATTTGTAAGTCAACTAAATGCACAAAGTTTGGACACTAATTATTTTAGAAATTACAAACCAAGAAATATCGGTCCTGCTGGTATGAGTGGTAGAGTAACTTCGATTGATGTAGATATGTCAGACAAGTCCAAAATTTTTGTAGGGACTGCCTCTGGTGGTGTTTGGTTTAGTGAAAGTGGCGGGATAAATTGGGAGCCAATATTTGATAAAATGAGTAATCAATCAATCGGTGCAATCAAAATTCAACAGACTAATCCAGATGTTATTTGGGTAGGTACAGGTGAAGGCAATCCGAGAAATTCACAATGTTTTGGTGATGGTATCTATAAATCCATTGATGGCGGTAAATCTTGGAATAAAAAGGGCTTAGAAAATAGTAAATCAATTCATAGAATTATTATTCATAAAGATAATCCAGAAATTGTATATGTAGGCGTAATGGGTATTACTTATGGCGAAAATGAAGAAAGAGGAGTATTCAAAACTATTGACGGCGGTAAAACTTGGAAAAAGATTTTGTATTTAACACCTAATACTGGCTGTGCAGATTTGGTTGTTGACCCTATTAACCCAAATAAAATGTTTGCCTCGATGTATGAATATAAAAGATTCCCTTGGAATTATAAATCAGGTGGTAAAAGTTCTGGATTATATGTAACTTATGATGGTGGAGATAATTGGACTAATCTTACTGACAAATCTTATACCGAAGGAAAAAATAAAAATGGTTTACCAACCGGAGAAATCGGCAGGATTGGAATTGCTATAGCAAATAATAATAATAAAATTGTTTATGCTACCATAGAGTCCGAAAAAAATGCACTTTACCGTTCCGAAGATGGTGGAGTTTTTTGGAAGATGGTTAATGACAAAGAAGTTGGTGATAGACCATTTTATTATGCAGAAATTTATGTTGACCCACAAAATGAAAATAGAATTTATGATATTGCTTCAATTGTAAAATATTCGGTTGATGGAGGAAAGTCATTCAAAACTCTATTACCATACTGGGGAATTCACCCAGACCATCATAGTTTTTGGATAGATAAAGATAATCCAAAGTTTATGATAGACGGAAACGATGGCGGCTTAGCTATTACCTATGATAAAGGTGAAAACTGGAGATTTATAGAAAATATACCTGTTGCACAGTTTTATCATATTAATTATGATATGGAAATTCCTTATAATGTTTATGGTGGTATGCAAGACAATGGCTCTTGGAGAGGTCCATCAGAGGTTTGGGCAGGTGGTGGCATTAGAAATTATTATTGGAAGGAATTATTGTTTGGTGATGGGTTCGATGTCGTGCCTGATAAATCAGATAATAGATATGGATATGCTATGTGGCAAGGTGGAAATCTAAGTAGATTTGATATAATAACAGGTATAACATATAATATCAAACCTATGCATCCAGATAATATTGAATTAAGATTTCATTGGAATTCAGCAATTTTGGCTGATAATTTTGATAATAAAACTTTATATTATGGTAGTCAATTTGTGCATAAAAGCACAGACAGAGGCGAAAATTGGACTATTATTTCTCCAGACTTAACAACTAATGATTCTACAAAACAAATTTACGATAAAAGTGGTGGATTGACCGAAGATGTAACGGGAGCTGAAACTCACACAACAATTTTAGCAATATCACAATCCCCTATCAATAAAAACATTTTATGGGTTGGTACCGATGATGGTAATATTCAAATTACTTCTAATGGAGGGCTAAACTGGGACAATACTTCTAACAACCTAAAATCAATTCCACAGGGTTCTTGGGTACCTCAGATAATACCCTCTAACTATAACGAAAATGAAGCGTTTGCAGTAATTAATAATTACAGAAGAAACGATTGGAAGCCGTATCTTATGCACACCAAAGATAAAGGTAAATCTTGGGTGAATTTGTCAGAAAATAAAGGTATATCGTCATTTTGTTTGTCATTTACACAAGATGCTGTGACACCGGAATTAATGTTTTTGGGAACAGATGAAGGGTTATATGTGTCTTTGAATGCTGGTAAAGTATGGACTAAATGGACAAATGGATTTCCATCTTGCCCTACTATTGATTTAAAAATACACCCAAGAGAAAACGATTTAATTGTTGGTACTTTTGGAAGAGCAGCTTGGATTTTTGATGATATTAGTTTTCTGAGAGATTATATATTAAAAAATAAAAACAATAATACTAATCGGATTATATTAAGTAAAATCAATAAAACTATAAATCATAATTATTCAACTCCACCAGGAGTAAGATTTGCAGGAGATGCAAACTTTTCTGGTCAAAACAAACAATATGGTGCTAAATTTCATTTATTAATTGATAAAAATTTAGATGCTAAAAAAGATTCATTATTAATAGCTAATTCTAAAAAATCAATCGATTCTATTTACATTAATATTTATAATGACAAAAATGAGCAAATTAGATTTATAAGAGCAAAAGTTGATAGTGGATACAATAGGATTTCTTGGGATTTGAGAGAAAAAGGATTTAGAAACCCAGGTTCGAAACAAATTAAAGTAGTGGATTCTGACCCTTCTGGATTAAATGTATTGCCAGGTAATTATAAAGTTGTAGTTGAATATGTAGATTCAAAAGACTCTCAAAATGTCGAAATTGAATATGATAATCGATTGCCAACTAATATCGAAGAATATAAGCAGCAATTATTATTTGCTAACGAAATTCAAAATAGAAGTAATAAATTAACAGAAATATCAGACAGAATAACTGAAACAGAGGAATTAATAAAACATTTCGAAAGCCAAGTAAGTATTTTGGAGGATAGTTTACAAAAAGATGTAAACAAAAAAATTACGACCTTCAAAGATAGTTTAAAGAATATAAAAAGTTTAATATTCTTTAGCTCGGAAAAGCAAGGAATAGTCAGAAGACCAGATGTATTAAATGACAACTTATATAACGCCTTTTCTTATATCGGCGAAGCGATGTCGATACCAAACAGCACCCACAAAATCGCTTTGCAAAAAGTAGATTTACAACTGAACGAAGTTACTAAAAAAATTAATATGTTTTTTGAGCAAGATTATAAAAAGTTCAAAGAAGAAATGAATAAATTAAAATTTGACCCATTCAAAGAATACAAGCCAATAAATTCTAAGTAATATTGTTCACTAAATGATTTTCAAATCTTGCTTTTTGTGCTGATTATATCATCTAAGATATTTATTTAATTCTTCGGAAGTAATATAATCGTTGATATTGACAAGTGGAAAATCGTTTTTGATTAATTTAAATATACCTTCTCTAATATCGTATAATTTTATCGCTTCTTCATCTTTTACTTCTTTTGATGATATTTTACTTATTTTCATAATATTTAAAACAAATTAGTAAATTGTGTGTTCATTGGGAGTAAATCTAACAATAAATTTTAAAAAAAAAATGAAAAAATCAAAAAAAATAATCAGTTATATCTCTATAATATTTTGTATGTTTATCTTTACTTTCAATGCTTCGATTTCTCTGGAAATTATAGAAAAAGTAAAAGATAACTTTAAGAATATCAAAGACTTTCAAGCTGATATGAATTTAAAAATTGACATAAGCTACTTGAATGCACCCGAAAAAAGTGGTAAAATATATTTTAAACAACCAAACAGAACTAAAATTGATATTGATGGATTTTCTATGTTACCGAAGCAAGGTACAGGTAATTTCATTAATGAAATTTTATCCAAAGATATAACTATAATTGAAAATGGTACAGAAAATTTGGGGAATGTATCAACAACTAAAGTAAAAATTATCCCTAACAATCCATCCGAAGATATAGCAATTGCAACTATGTGGATTGATAGTAAGAATTTTAATGTACTTAAATCTGAAATAATAACTAAAAAAAGTGGTTCTTACACAGTTATAATAGATTACAAACTAATTAATAATATTTATTTACCTGGAGAGGTAAAAATTAAATTCAGCGTACCTGAATTTAGTTTACCCAAAACAATGACTGGTGATTTTAAAGATGACAAATCAAAATCAAAGTCAAAAGATGGCAAAACCGAAGGTTTAGTTGTAATTAATTATACAAATTATATCGTCAATAAAGGATTAAACGATAATGTTTTTAATAAATAATTAAATTTATTAAAAACATTATTAAAAGTTAATCAACAAATTACTCTAAATTTAATCCAAGATATTATATAATACATCTAATTTAGGTATAATAATTACTTCTGTTCTTCTGTTTTTTGATCTGTTTTCGGCAGAGTCACCAACTTCTAGAGGAGAATATTCACCCTTACCAGATGCTACTAATCGTGTCGGGTCAACTTTACCTTCTAACTGCAAATATTTCACAACTTCAGTAGCTCTTAATACACTTAATTCCCAATTATCATTAAATCTACTACCGTTTCCAACTCTTTGATTATCTGTATGCCCTTCAACAAGTATAGTAATATCTGACGTGTTATTTATAACTTCAGATAAGAATTTCAGAGCCTCTAAACCTTTTTTATCAATATTTATGCTTCCAGATGAAAATAATAGTTGATTAGACAAACTAACATAGACTTTGCCATCTTTAATATTTACATCAAGTCCCAAATCTCTAAAACTTAAAAGTGCTTCTTTTAATTTTTTTTGAATTGATTCTATTTTGTTGTCTCTTTCTCTTAGTTTCATTAAAAGTTCGTTATACTTTTCGCCTTTTGAATTTGCTTCTTTTCTTAAATTTTCGATTTCATTTAATTTCAACATATTGTCTTTACTAGAAACTTCAGTCAAATCTCTATATTTATTTTTGTAAACTTCTAAATCTACATTTACTTTTTTTAATATTTTATTCAATTCACTAATTTGGTTTTCATTATCTTGAATTGTTTTATTTTTATTTAAAAGCATAAAATCTAATTCTTTACTAAGATTATTAAATTTATTTTCAATTGAATCCCTTTTATAGACCATATCTTCATATTTTGAAGTTGTTACACAAGACTGCAAAGCAAAAATCAGAATGATTGATGTCAAAATTATATATTTTGAGCTATTGAATAGATTTTTCATAATACCTACTTATTTATTATTATTTAAAAGTTATTTATCAAGTAATTTAATATACGACATAATATAATAAAATGTTTGTAAATTTAAAAATAATATTTTTTTTTCCAATTTAAATATTAAAGTAATTTTTTTAATTGTTATTTGAAAAAAAAATTATATCTTTGTATGATTTGTATTCTATAAATTGACTAAAATAATAATGTTTTTTTTTAGTCAATTCTTAAATGAAAACTTAAAAGTTATTAAATATTTTTTGATTGATAATTAAAATAGAAATTATAATAGTTAAATTTTTGGAGTTAAAATGAGTAATCAATTATTGCCAGTATGTGTAATAGAAGATAACACACCTATAAGAAGGCTTTTTTGCACTATATTAAAAAAAGCGGGTTACGAAACGATGGATTTTGCAGACGGCATGTCAGCAATTGAATGGCTAAAAACTAATAGTACCTCAGGTATAATTATGGATATACTTTTACCTGACTTAAATGGTACAGAGTTAATATCTATGGTAAGAGATATGCCCAATGGTGAGAATGTACCGATTATTGCTGTTACAGGATTTGCACAAACTAATGACCGTGAAAGATTTATGGAATTAGGATTTGATTCATATATTGCGAAGCCAGTAAATACTACAAATTTTGTAACTGAAGTGCAAAACGTATTTGCCAATAAGAAATAATATTAATATTAAATTTTCAATATTTTAGCAATATTTCTAATATTGTGTGAATAAACATTGTGAATTAACAGCAGTTATTTTCTATTATAATCATATTTTACAATCTATTCATTTACTTACTAATTCCTAAAATGCCAAACAACAAAAATAATTCTAGTAATGAAAATGTACTTAGAAACACTTCTAAAAATAAAGATAAAAGTGTTTTGTTTGACATTTCTAAAACTTACCCTGCTTACATAATATTAATACTTACTTTAGTTATTAGTTATTTTGCCTTTAACTTTATTAGTAATAAAGTTAAAGATGATAATTCTGCTGCATTTGAAAAAGCAACAATTGCTGTTATCACTAGATTTGAAAAAAAAATTGAATTAAATGAAAGTATATTGTCATCAATGCAAGGATTGTTTCAAAGGTCTTTTGTTGTTAGTGATGTATTTCAACTTAATGGTTCTATTCCAGTTAGCTCTTATAAATCATTATTAAGTATTGATTATGCTTTCAAAACCAAAGAAGAAGGTTTAGAAGATTTTATTTATAATGCAAAATCAAGTGGAAATTATGACATAGTTATACACCCTAAAGGTAAAAGAGAAATATACTATTTAATCGATTATATCGTACCTTTCAAATTAAATTTAGAAAGAGCAGGTTATGATTTTGCTTCTGACCCAATAACAAAAGTAGCAATTGAGAAAGCAAGAGATGGCAATATATTTACATCAACTACTTTCCATAAAATAAGAGAAAATTTAGAAGGTTTTTATTTGATTGCTCCAACTTACTTTAAAGATTCTCCTGTTAATAGTTTAGAAGAAAAGAAAAATAATTTTGAAGGTGCAATTGTAGTTGAGATAAATAAAGATAAGTTTTTTGAAGAAACTATCGGACAAGGTATAGCCTCAGATTCTACAATTATTTTTGAAATTTTCGATATTTTGGATAATAACGAAAATCAAAAAGTATTTTCTTCTAAAAATATCAGTTTGTTAGACCCAAACACACCTGCAATATTAAATGAAGACAAAAAAATAAAATTAGCTAATAGAGATTTACTAATTAAATTTCATACTATTCCAGACTTTGGTGGAAAATTTCAAAACTATTTACCGTTAATCACTCTGAGTGGTGCCGTAGTTACTTCATTTGTATTATTTGGGTTTATAGTTTCAGTAATCACTTCAAGAGCAAGAGCCTTAGATTTAGCAGAAAAAATGACTAGATCTCAAAGAAGAATAGTTGATACTTCAAAAGATGTTATTTCTGTACTTGACTTTGATGGTAATTGGAAAACTATGAATAATGCATCAAATGATGTATTTGGATTTGAGCCCAATAGTATGGTGGGTAAAAATATTAAATCACTGTTTTTTAATCCAAAAGATTTTTTAAATTTCAAATCACTTATTGATACTTCAAAAGAAGAAGAAACAAAAAGATTTGATTATCAAATGATTAAAGCAAATAACGACATTGTATGGATTGGATGGAGTTTTACTTATTCTTTGCAAGATAAATTAATTTATAGCATTGGTAGAGATGTTACCTTAGAAAAAATTGCAGAAGAGCAATCTAAACTTAGAACAAAGCAAATTCAATTAGCAGAACAGTTTGCCAGAGAAGCAAGTGAATCAAAAACTTATTTCTTGACCAAATTAGGACACCAACTTCGTAACTCATTAACAGGTATAATTGGTTACTTGCAATTGGTGCAAGGAAAGGCTTATGAAAATGAAGAAGAGTTGGAAATGTTCGTTAATATGTCAGCCGAATCTTCTGAAGAATTATATACATTTGTCTCTGATTTGATTGATAATGCAGAGCAAAGTGAAGAAGCAATTAGAATAAATATTGCTACTTTAAATTTTGATAATATAATTAATATTACAAAAGAAAAAATTAAAACTGAGACTAAAACTAAATTTGATATTATCATTAATAATGAATCAAATACAAAATTAGTCGGTGATATGAATATTATTGTGGAAGCAATGTTAAAGGTTTTTGAAGCTATGTCTGGTGAAAAAGATACTTGTAGATTAGAAATTACTGCTCAAGAAAATCATACTGAGGGAGCAACTGAAATTCAGATTTTGGCAGAGGCTAATCCTATGGTTGAAGAGATGATAAAAGTCTATAAAGCACATAAATTACATATAATAGATGCTTTACAATATGATAAAAATAATATTATTTTAGACATTTCAATTGTTGAATCTAACATTAGAAGATTAAACGGTACTATGTTAGTAGATACCTTAGGTATAGATGGTAATTTTATTACACTTACCTTACCATTGCAACATAGTTAACTTTCTAATTTTATTTTTCTAATTTTAATTAAAATATAAATATTCAAATAAAAAATAGGGCTTCTGCCCTATTTTTTTTTGTTGAATTTATTATATACAATTTGGTATGTATTTGATATATATTAGGAATTAGTATTAATCTTATTTAAAACTTCATTATAAAGCATTTTGAGAGCGTAGGTGCAGCTTAATTCCCTATTCATCTCTCTTTCTTTACCGAATATAAACTTTTCTACTTTGACGCCACTTTTAGATGCTATACCAATATATACCGTACCAACTGGTTTATCAGAATAATCACTAGTCGGACCAGCAATTCCTGTTATAGAAATCGCATAATCAGTATTAAATTTTATTCTACAATTTAAAGCCATTTGAAAAGCAGTTTCTTCACTTACAGCACCAAATTCAGATAATATTTGTTCGCTAACATTTAAAAATTTATTTTTAATTTCATTTGAATAAGAGATTATTCCACCTTCAAAGAAATTGGAACTACCGGACAAAGTTGTGAGTTGTTGTCCCAACATACCACCAGTACAAGACTCAGCAACAGATATTTTTATTTTTTTTTCTTTTAGTAAATTAACAACTGTGGTTAATATATCGTTCTCACTATCAATAAAATAATCAAACAAAACAACTTTGATTTTTGCGATTGCATCATCTATTTTGGAGTTGATTTCGCCAAGATTTACACCTTCTGTATCAATTCTTAATTTTACACCTTTGAATGATGGTAAGTATGCTAATTTTATTTGTTTATTATTGGCTTCAAATTCTTCTAATAAATCAGATAAAGTTGATTCCGGTATTCCAGTAGTGTAAATTAATTTATTACCATAAATTGTCACGCCAGAGCTTTCAATTTTTTGTTTTAATATGTTATATATGTTTTCAGTAAAAATAGCTTTCATTTCTTTTGGTACACCAGGAAGGGAAAAATAATATTTCTCATTTAAATCATAAAATGTACCAGGTGCTGCCCCTACCGAATTTTGTAATGACTTGGCATTATTTGGGACATAAGCTTGAGAAATATTGGTTTCTGTGAGAGTTCTGCCTCTTTCTTGATAATATTTTTCCAAATTATCAAAGGCAAGAGAATCTAAAACTAATTCTGCACCAAAATATTTACAAAGTGCAGTTTTTGTTATATCATCTTTTGTGGGTCCAAGGCCGCCAGTAATAATTATAACATCATTTTGAGAAGAGAGGTAATCTAAAGAATTTATAATTTCATTGAGATCATCAGAAATTGATAATTGATTTTTGATTTTGTAACCAAGTTTATTTAGTTCATTCCCAATCCAAGAGGCATTTGTGTTGACCGTTTGACCAATTAATAATTCATCTCCGATAGACAAAATAGAAGCATTCATAATATATTTTTTTTAAAATTAAAACTCAATTAATTAAATTATTTTTTATAATATAATTAAATAAAATAAACACTTAATTAGAAAATTTAATTACTTTTATTTTTTAAAAACAAATTTAAATTTTAAATTATTATAAACACAATTATTTAAAAAAAAATCATTATTTTTGTTTATTAGTTATTAGTAATTAATAACTTTTATAGTTGAGAAACAATTTAATTAAAATAAAATATAATAAATTTATAAATTTAAATAAGGTGAGTTAATGAGTGTATTAGTTAACAAAGACACAAAATTGATAGTACAAGGTATAACAGGCACTGAAGGTACTTTCCACACTTCACAAATGATTGAATACGGAACAAATGTTGTTGGTGGTGTTACACCTGGTAAAGGTGGTAGTAACTATGAAGGGAAAGGCGAAAATATATTTCAAAAACCTATTCCAGTATTTGATACTGTAAGAAATGCAGTCGAAAAAACTGGTGCAAATGTATCAATAATATTTGTACCTCCAGCTTTTGCAGCAGATGCAATTTTAGAAGCAATTGAAGCAAAAGTTGAGTTAATCATCTGTATAACTGAAGGTATTCCAGTTAAAGATATGATTACTGTTAAAGCCGCTTTAGATGTTTCTGAATCAAGATTAATTGGACCTAATTGTCCTGGTATTATAACTCCTGATGAAGTTAAAATAGGTATTATGCCTGGATTTATACACAAAAAAGGTAATGTAGGTGTAGTTTCAAGAAGTGGTACTTTGACTTATGAAGCAGTAAAGCAATTAACTGACGTAGGTTTAGGTCAAACTACTTGTATCGGTATCGGTGGCGATCCTATCATTGGGACTAATTTTATTGATGCAATAAAATTATTTAATGAAGACCCAGAAACTGAAGCAATTATGATGATTGGTGAGATTGGTGGGAATAATGAAGAGATTGCTGCTCAGTACATCAAAGATTATGTAACTAAGCCTGTAATCGGATTTATCGCTGGCAGAACAGCACCTCCTGGTAGAAGAATGGGACATGCCGGTGCAATTGTTTCTGGTGGTAAAGGATCTGCAGAAGATAAATTAGCATTTATGAAAACATGTGGCATATTTATCGTTGACAATCCTGGTAAATTAGGAGTTACTTGTTTGGAAGCATTAAATAGTGTTAAAGCAAAAACAACTTCTAAAGCAGCAACTACTACTAAAGCAACTCCCAAAAAAGCTGCAGTTAAAAAGTCTAAATAATTTTAATCATTTTAGTAATTAAAAGTTAAATAATATAAATTTCGGCTAATTATAAAAAAAGGTATTTTCAAATGAAAATACCTTTTTTTTATAGTTTAAATTCTAATATAATTACCAAGTAATAATTTCTAATTATATTACTAATAGATTATTTATTTTCTAAAATCACTTCAGCCAACTTTAAATCTAATGGAGTAGTGATTTTGATATTTGTTTCCTCGCCTTCAATTACTCTGATTTTATAGCCAGCCAATTCAACTAAAAGTGAGTCATCAGTGGCTTCAGTATTTGTTTGAATTGCATTTTCAAAAGCAGTATTAATAATATCATACCAAAATATCTGAGGTGTTTGTGCAGCGTATAAAAATTCTCTTTCCAAAGTTTTGATAGAATTACCACCTTTTGTAACAGATTTAATTGTATCTTTTACTTTTAATGCAGGAATAACTGCACCATATTCTTCTACTTCTACTATAAGTTTATTTATTAAAGTTTCAGAAGTTAGAGGTCTAACTGCATCATGAATTAAAACCGTTTCTGATTCTTTGACAGTGTTAGTTCTCAATGCATTATATACAGATGATTGACGCGTTTTGCCACCGATTACAACTTCCTTTACTTTGTCATAATTATTTGATTTAATCAACTCATTAGTTTTGCTAAACCATTCAGAGTTAACGGCAATTACAATCCCATCTATATTAGAATTATTTTGGAACAATTCAATTGTTCTACATAATAAAGGCATTCCTTTAAGCACCAAAAATTGCTTTGGTGTAGAATCTCCAAATCTTTCACCAACCCCACCGGCTGATATTATAGCTGTAACACTCATTTTTTTCCTAAAAATTATTATTAATTAAATTTTGTATTTATAAAAACATTAAAAAACTTGATTTGATATTTAATAATAACTTAATTTATCAAACTTAATTTAACAAACTTAAACATTAATAAGAAATATATTGATATTTTTCATTAAAACTATACGGTCTTACTAATCTAAAGTCACCAAATCCATTATTATCTGCAAAAATAAATTCCCTACCACCATAAACCCACCTTTCATACATTACTCTTCTGGTAGCATCTTGGCTTTTTTCAATATTAGTTGGTTTTCCCAAAACAATATAAATTTGTCCCTTGTCAGTTAGCCAACCTTCTGTATAAGATTTAAAATTATTATTTGAATATTGAATTTTTTGATAATAATCTTCAAATGCTTCATTTCTCTCTGTATTTGGAGAAGGATCTAATAATTGCCAATATTCTTTAAATAATATTATTTTTTCAACTTCATTCTTTCCAGAGTTGATTTTATCAATTTCAGTTTGAGATGCAACATATCTTAATTGTTTGATGGAATTTTCTAAATTATTCTCAATTTGTGAATTTTGATCATCATAATATACTATACTTCTTTGGCTAACTGCAATTAAGTTTTGTTCTTCAAAATCATCGCTGATAGTTGGGTTTGCAGCAAATATTTTGATAGTATATTTTCCATTAGATATTTTTTTTATATCATTGATGTAGATATAAAATTGTTTAGAAATCAAAGTATTTTGATTAGAATTAATAATTACACTATCTATTTTAATTTTTTGTAATATTTTACTTTTTTCATAAACAACATTGTCTTTATCATCATAGATTTTTATAAATAAATCATAATCATAATTTTGCGACTTAGTTGGATTAAAATATGATTCATAAAATATAAAGAAATTAGAATTTAATTTACTAATATTCTCTGAAATAAACGGAGTTAATTTGAACTTCCCATTATTTTCTTCAATTTCACTCACCAACATTATACCACTTAAAGAAAAGTCGAATTCATAAAAATTAATTATAGAAAAAGATTTTGACTTTTCAAACATTTTTTCTGCAATTTCATCATAAAGTCTCACAATTATTTTATAATCTCCATCAGGCAAAACAAAACTATATTGATTTAACTCAAATTCCCCATTAACACTTTGTGTCTTAGAATAATTTTCTTCAACAATAGATTTATTGAACTTTTTACTTTGAATTTGTTCGTTATTATTATCCAAAATAAGATATTCTACATTATATTTTGAGATAAACATTTCATTATTATTCAAGAACTTAAAATTCTTAAATGGAAATACAGCAAAAATATCTAACCTACCATTAAAATCACTTTTGTTTTTAAATACAATAGCATCAAAATAAAATTCCTCTTCTTTTTTATCACCATCTAAAGCAAATACTAAAGATAAATTCAAAAATATACCTAAACAAATTACAATTAATATAATTTTATTTTTGAAAGTGGTTCTATTTTGTAAATTTGTACTGATATTTATATTAATATTTTAATTGAAATTAATTTGGATTTTATTTATAAATTATTTTTTAATTATTTTTTTCGAATTAATCTTGCACCAAATGCACCATCAATTTTATGAATATGAGGGAAAGTTTGAATGTATTTATCTTTAACAAAGAATTCATTAACATATTTTCCAGCATCTTCTATTTCAAAATTTGGGTTTTTAATCAGAAATTTTTCGATTATCATCATATTTTCATCTGGCTCGATAGTACAAGTAGAGTAAACCAAAGCACCACCGATTTTTACTAATTTAGCTGCATTTTCAAGAATTGAGATTTGTACTTTATTAATGTCATACATATCTTCCAATTCTCTTTTCCATTTTATTTCTGGCTTTTTAGTGATTGTACCCAATCCTGTGCAAGGTGCATCAACCAAAACTAAGTCAGCTAAATTATTTTTATCTAATTCGAATGTAGTAGAATCAGCTTCTTTTGTTTCAATATTAGTATATCCCATTCTAAGTGCAGTTTCTTCAACTTGTTTCAATCTATTAGGAAATTTATCCAAAGCCAAGATTTTCCCTTTATTATGCATTAATTCAGCTAAATAAACCGTTTTACCACCTGGTGCAGAGCACATATCAACAACAAATGAATTTTCTTTAGGATTACACAAAAGAGGTATTAATGACGCACTCGGATCTTGAATAGTAATATTTCCACTTTTGAATAATTCACTATGAGCAACGTTGATATTTTGTTCTAACCATAATAAATTATCAAACTTTTCCATTTTTGTATATTTAATACTTTTTTCATCAAATAACTCAATAAGTTTATCCAATGAATAGTTGTTTCTATTAATTCTGATAGGAATATTAGGTATAAGATTATTTGCCTCTAATAATTTAATTGCATCATCACTACCAAATCTATCTAACCATCTTTTTGTCATCCATTTTGGGTGGGAATAAATAACACTAAGATAATGAGGATAATCATCATTTTGTGATGGATATCTTATGTTTGCAATATTTCTCGCTATGTTTCTAAGAACACCATTCACTAATCCGGCAGCTTTATCGCCTTGGATATGCTTTACAATTTCTACAGAATCATCAATAGCAGCTGGATGTGGGATTTTATTCAAAAATAACATTTGGTATAAAGCAATTCTCATTGCATTTTTCACTAAATTCAAACATTTTTGAAATTCACCGTGATAAAAGCCATTTAGAACCCAATCTAATCTTGCTCTCCAGCGAATTACACCATTTACAATTTCAGTTAATAAACCTTTGTCCAAACTTGACAATTCATTTTTGTTTAACTCATTATTTAATAAAATATCAACATAGGAATCACTTCTATCAAATCTATTTAATATTTTGACTGCAATAAATCGTGGACCTTTTAGCACTCTTTGAGTTTTATCTGATAATTGTGTTATATCAATAAAATATGTTTTATTTTCACTAAGTGAAATTGCATCCATTTTTTGATCCATTTTTTTCTGCAAAATTGGGTCATTTATTGGCTTTGTATCATAATCATAATTACTAAATCTTGATTTTTGTTTGTTTGGCTTAAATTCTTTGTCTTTAGATTTAAAATCTGGATTATTGTCAGAATTATTATCAGAATTATCATCAGTTTTATTATCTAAGTTATCTTCTGATTTGCGAACTGACTTATTATTTGACTTAAAATCTGGCTTATGATTTTGCTTATTTTCAGGCTTGTTTTCTTTAGATATGTTTGGTTTAGATATGTTTTTTTTATCTAATTCATCATTTTCATCATTACTAAGTATAGTTTTTTCTCTTTTTGTAAAATTATTATTTGGCTTGTTATTTTTATTATTATTGTTATTATGAGCTTGAGTATTTGATTGAGAATCTTTTTTTGTTCTCTCAGCTCCCTTATTACTTTCTACGTTCTCATTATCATTTTTCAAATTTAACTTTTCTTGTGAACTCTCTTTTGAATTGTTGAGCGAAGCATCATTTACAACTTCTTTGGGATTATCTCTAAATTTATTTTTGTTGTATTTATTATTTTTAGATTTATTCTTACTACTATCTTTATTATAATCTTTACTATTATTTCTATTTTCTGATTGATTATCAGTTCTATTGTCAGTTCTATTGTCAGTTCTATTAACTATAACATTATTGTCTTGTTTAATATTATTTGAACTATTATTTGAACTATTATTAGTATTATCCATTTTTATTTACCAAAGGTGATTAGTGAAAATTGGTAAAAATAACATATTTATTATTTTCAGTACATTAATACACAAAATTACTAATTTAAAATAAAATAGTTTGTATTTGTTACTAATTAAAATTATTAACGAATTGTAACCTTTTTTCTTTAAATATCTTTTTAAATTTATATATTTTTTTTTATTTGAAAATAATACTAATTGTTTTACAATATAAAAATAAGTTTTAAGTTTTTACTAATATAATCTACTAACTTAATTTAATGATTTTTAAGTTAACAAATAGACTAAAACCATTTCAACTTTATGAATAAAAATCGAAATATCATCAGAATAAATTCATTATTGATTTTAACATTCTTGGGTATAATATTTAATAATTATCTTTCAAAATCTCAAGTATTGTCTAACCCATTGGAACCCGCATTTCAATTTATAAATAAAAATTATGTTGGTGGATTTATTGGGTTTGGTAATAATTTTCAAAATGGAAAATATTTGGTTAATTGCCAAGGCTGTGAGTTCTCTGGTGGGAATGGATTGAATGTTATTGTTGGGGTAAATAGAGATTGGGGGTTACAGTCTAAATTGTATTTTGGTGTAGGACTTGCTTATGAAAGTATGGCACTTAATTCAACTTTTAGAGAATTTGAAACATTAGAAGATAAACAAAATGGAATATTTTTTGATGCTGAGTTTAGACATAGAAGTAAAATCAACTTAGGTCTAATGAGATTGATGCCATACATTAGATATGAATTTTTAAAACCTGCATTTGTAAAAGTTGGGCTTAGTCCTGGTTTAATTGTGAGTAATAGCCTGGTGCATACTCAAGCTCCTGTTCAAGAGTTTGTTTATATCAGTCAACTCAACAAAGTACAACGATTAAGTTTGGATGAAGTAGAATTACAGAATAGTAAAGTAAATAATCTGAATACATTTCAAATGGGTCTAAATTTCGAAACTGGTTTATTTTTTACTGTCAAAAAGAAAACTAAAATATCGGGCTCTCTGCAATATTATTTTCCACTGACTAATATAGTTAATGACAATAATAATTTTAATATGTCAACACTAAGATTTTTAGTCGAAATTGGCTTTAAGACCAATAAAGCTGAAGGCGATTCAATGAGAGAAGTAGAAGATTAATATTTGAAATAGTCTTTATAAAATTATAGAAGTTTATAGAGAATTATAGAAAATTATAGAAAATTAAATTTACGTTTTTTAAATATGTTTTTAACTTTTGGCTCCAAATATAATACTAAGAATGTACAACCAATACCTGCAATTACATCTATAAGATAATGATATCTTAAGTATAAAGTTGCAAAAATTAGTCCACTTCCCAAAAATAATATTAAATATTTCATCTTTAAATTATATCTAAAAGCCATTATTATATTTAACAGAGCAATGAGTGTATGACCGCTCGGCATACAATCTCTATTTACAACACTTTCTGGATTTGCCATTCCAATAGTAATATCTCCACCTGCATTTACAGCATCACGGAAAAAGTTAGTGAGTAGCAATCCAGGTAACTCTTGATTAATAGCTGCAAAATTATGTAATGTAAATCTCGGACCTATTGCTGGTAAAAAGATATAAAGTAGATAAGAAAAATAAAATCCAAAAACAATTTTATTTGTGTAATCTGCTAATAGTTCTTTTTGACCTCTATAAATAATTTCTATTCCAATTATTACTGGCAGATAGAAATGCAACATATAGCAAAATTGAAGGAATTCAGTCAATATTGGATTGGATATTTTGTATAACTCTTTTGTTACTTCAAATCCAAAAATTGATTTATCCCAAGCAATTAACAATTTGTCATAATCATAAGGATTTATAATTGGTAAGTAAATGTGAAATTGCATATATAACAACCATAAAAGAGGACCAATATAAATTTTCTTTAAAAGAAAAAGTACTTTATTATCCATAAATTTATGAGTATGTCGAGAAATAAGTAGTATACCTGCAATTATTGATAAGTTTAATATTAAGTTAGTTACATTTGAACTTAGTTTATTCCATAATATAAAATTAACTATAATATATAATATAGACATTAAAATTGAGTAAAATTCAGCATAAGTTAAATATTTAGAATTTAGTTTTATTTTCTCGAAAATTGTTTCTATATTTGGATTCAACATCTTAATTATAATTTTATAAATTTTTGGAATGGATATTATTTATTTACAAAATTAAATAATTCTATAAATTCTTTTGTAGAGATAGCTTCAGGTCTTTTATTTAACAAATTGTTTAAATTAATATCATTTACAAATATTTCATTTAATTTCTTATTTGTTTTAGTTTCAAAATAATTTTTTAGAGTATTAGAAATCATCTTTCTTCTTTGACCAAAAGCAATTTTAGCCATTTTCATTAATTTTTCAATATTCTGAAATTGTAAATCGTGATTTTCATAGAATGATATCTTAACAACGGTAGAATTTACCTTTGGAGCCGGAAAAAATGCCCCAGGTTTGACGTTTGTTACTTTTTGCGGTGAACCGTACAAATTAACTGCCAAAGTTAATAAACTAAATTCTCTTGAGTTATTTGAAGCCAAAATTCTATCTGCTACTTCTTTTTGAACCATAAATACAAACATAGAAAAATAATTTGAATTTTTTAGGATTAAATCCAAAATCATTCCGGTTATATAGTATGGTAAATTACCAACAATTTTAATTTTTTGATTATTATTAGAAATTGATTTAACAAAATTTTCTAAATCAAGTTTAGTAATATCATTTTCAATAATTTCAAATTTTTCGTTGGAGATATATTTTTCAAATTTTATATTTAAATCTTGAATAGCTCTTTTGTCAATTTCAATTGCAAAAAGTTTTAATTTAATGTCATTTGTTAAAATATATTTAGTCAATGCGCCCGTACCAGGACCAATTTCAATTACAATATCATCATCTTTTAATTCTAAACTATCAACAATTTTTTGTGAAATGGATTCATCAATTAAAAAATTTTGTCCTAAAGACTTTTTGGGTGCAATGTTTTTCAAATATTTTCTTTATGAAATTAATAAAATTTAAAAAATATTAATAAATAAGTAAAGTAAAGTGTACCTTTCTTTGAATTAGTACTAATTAATATAAAAATTATGTAATAGATTAAGTAACCAATTATATTTTTGAAAATAAAAAAAGTGGTCTTGATTAAAAGACCACTTTGAAAATAAATTTTATTTATAATTATTATTTAATTGTAAATCTTATATCTACACCGAATTGCAAAGCACTTACTCTCCAATCATCAGCAGTAGAAAGATTAGTAATACCGAAATTATAATTAAAGTGAGGAACAATTATATAACCTTTCCCTGGGTCTATTTCATATTGTACACCTGCTTTGATACCAACTCTAATTGCAGAAGAACCTGGAATATCGCCTCTATTTACTACAATAGTTCTGAAATCATTTTCATATTGTACACCTGCAGCAGGATCTTCTTTAAATTGTGCTTCCAAAGGTCTGATTAAATTCATAGTTTGGTCTTGTGTCCTTGTAAGTCCCAAATCTAAAGTTGGACCAACAATAATACCAAATGGGCTATCAAAAAGATTTAATTTATATTGAATATCCAAACTAATCATATTATAAACAACTTCATTTTTATAATCTGTTTCTGAATTCACTTCATCAAAAGTACCATCAGCATTTCTTACAATTGATGGAAATGAGTCGCCAGATTGTTCCATACTTGCTGGCATTGTATTATATAATAATCTTGTAATGATGGAAGATTTGGAGTTTACAACATCACCCAAGATATATTCAAAAGTACCACCAACCCAAAAGCCAATTGCTTGACCGTTTTCAAATCTAGGGCAAATTGCCTGATTTGATGCATTCGCAGGGGAAGTACCCAAATCTACAGAATGTAACGAACGATTTATCCCAAAAGAGGGTCCCAATAGAATTGGAGTTGACTCAATTTTTGGCGCCAAGGGATCATCATCTTGTGCAAAGATATTAGAATTGATAGAGCTAAACAATAACACAGTACAAACTGCCATATATTGTATAATAATTTTCATAGTTACCTTTTACTTATTAACTGTGAAGAAAGTATGTTTAACAAAGTTTGATGTATGAATTACCAAAATATAATTGCTTGTTGGTAATTCTGATATTTCAAATATAATAGATTGTAAGCCTTTTTTCAAATTTATTTTTTCAAAATTCAATATTTTTTCACCATTTATCGAAAAAACTTCAAATTTTACTAAATCTTCGTCTTTTCTTAACTCAAATTCTATAGTACCAAAAAAAGAAATTGGGTTTGGTGTAACTTTCAATTCCTTTAATTTAGCAATAAATTCAATAGTTCGCAAATTAAATACACAAATATCTTCTACATTTCCAAAAAAATTATTAACATTGGGGTCGAAACACTTATCTGCGTCTAAATATAGAGCAAAATCTACTTTTAATTGATCGGTTAATAACTTTTTAAATATTAAGTTCATACTCCATTCTGCATCTTTTCCGATATAAATATCCTTATTAACTATACTGAATATCAATTCTGTTTCAGTTTGTGTGATATTGACAGGTAGTTGCTCTTTTTTACCTTCTGATTTGATAATTAAGTACGTAAAGTTGTTCATTAATTTGACATCATAAATATTCAAATTCATTTTAAGTTGAAATTCAATATTTTTATCAATATCAAAAGGGAATTTACCAGATATATCAAAACTTGTTGTATCACCTATGATAAAATTAATATCTTTTATTTCATTAGAAATCAGTTGATATACTATTGGCTTAATATATTTTGATAATTTAATTGTTGTATCTGTTAAAACAAGGCTATCATAAAAACTTTTTTCGTAATTGATATTTACATCAAAATCAATATTTCCCTCTTGCAGTCTTTCTAAAATCATTCCTACTCTAAAATCAATTGTTTCATTTTTTTTCAATAATTTATTATTAATACTCTCTACCGCCCAACTTTCGAAGTTATTGCTAATAATATCAATATCTTTGATATTTATATCTATATTACCTTTATTTTTGATTGTTATAGTTACCTCTGTTGAGTCACAAGCATATATATCAGATTTATCAATAGTTAGTTCAAAATCTAATGTATCCCCTGGTGCACCCTCACCGAGTATATAAACTGTATCTACTTTATTGTAATAGTTTGGAAGTCCATCGTTTAGAATGCCTATTTTGAGAATATGATTACCAATAAAGGTAGGTTTGAAATTTATATCAATTAACCTTTGATAATCTATAGGATAAACCCCTATTTCATTAAAATTATTACTTAATTCAAATGCATCTTTATCACCAGAGATAACTTCTATGATTTTGATTGTAAGATTTTCATTCCCAAAAACATTAAACATAAGACTGTCAACACCCTTTTTCTCTGTGAATACTTCACATTTACCCATATTTATAGTAAGGGATTTAATTTGTGGCAGTGATGACTTGGCTCCAATTTTAAATGTTGTTTTTGGGTGAAACTGCCAATCAATATCCAAATCATAATTATAACTGTAGCCATCATAATCGTCAATTGTGGGAAGATATTCTAATTCAAGGTTAATGACTTCATTAGGTTGGAGCTCTATCTCGTCAAAATCGTTAAAATATTTTTCTAAATTGTTATCTAATCTTGAGTTTATATTTTTAATAAATTTAACTTTACCTTTAAGATTACCAATGTTTGTAATACCAATAGTAGTATCGTTAAAAGTACCTACTCTTCGAGTACCCCAGTCCAAATCAATTATTTGAATGTTTGGTGCACCACCTTTTGCATAAATTATTCCTGTATTCTGAATATTAAGGATATTTATTATAGTGAAATTAAAAGTATAATCTTTGACACTATCTGGCACTATACAAATATTTTTGATAATCAAACTTTCGCCTACTTTAATAATTTTTGGGAAATAGCCTAAAGTATCGAAAAATATAGTTTTGCCAAAATCTGCTTGTAATCCTAAATATTCTAGTCCAGTAATGTTTATATCTAAATCTCCATTATTTTCCCATTTTAAGTCTGTGCAGACTGTATCCCCTACTCTAATTAACCCTAAATCTATTTCTTCACTAATTAATGAAGGTAGAATAAAATTAGATTCTAAAACTAACAAGTTTTTCTGGTTACAATCAAAATTAAATTCAATTCTTTCTAATATAGTTTTTGTTTTCGTTGAAGTATTAAGACATAATTCTATTTCAATCTCTTGTTTTGCTTGTAAAAAAAATGGGAAAGTTAGATTATGTTTGATTTTTAGTCCACCAAATGTAGGGTCAGAAATACTAATTAAATTAATTTCATTATCACTATCATTTTTAATTTTATATTTAATACAAGTAGAATCAGGGTGATATAAATCACCCAAATTAATGTATTTAAGTTGAGTTATTTTTATGCCTTTATATTTGAAAGTAAACTTCTTGCCGTTTCCATTTTTGTCAAATACTTCAATTTCTAATATACCATCAATGCCTCTATCAATTGGTGTGGCAGAGAACTTTATTAATTTAGAATTTTCTGTAATAGTGTCAATTTCCCATTTAAAATTCTTAGTAGTATTTAATATATCAATAGACTTTATACCGGTATCTGTTTTGGTGGAATCTGTAATCGTACCCCAAATATTACCGCATTCATCTTTGAGATTAAATTTCGGGAATTCATTATCAACAATATCCTTATTATTTAATAAGGCACCGAGGGGATTTGAGTATGAATCAAAAGACCCACCTCCAAACA
>Ga0209702_10000617_pt1 | contig 75136 bp, 59 predicted proteins | sample FRY01_FD_187210 | JGI IMG/M metagenome (GOLD analysis project Ga0209702, IMG submission 187210) | Freshwater microbial communities from Lake Fryxell liftoff mats and glacier meltwater in Antarctica - FRY-01 (SPAdes) (version 2) | ecosystem: Environmental > Aquatic > Freshwater > Ice > Glacier... | reverse complement strand
TGTTCACCGGGGACTCCTTGGTTGTTTGTTTTGCAACAAAAAAACTTACCACAGAGCCCGGTGGACGTCTATATTCTTAAACGATTACATTGTCTTTTGTTGTGTCCGGCTTAAGATCTTACCTATGAGCTACGCCTACCGCTGCGTTTGGCGTCAGGCGGAGGTCGAGACGTGGACCGCGTGCGCAGCCGGCAAAGTGCAGATGCGAAACGAAGCCGACGGCAGCTATTCCTGTGTCGATTCGGTTCCAGGAAACCCCGACGGTAATCAGAATCCGTCGAACTTTCCTCCCTTCGTCGACGCGTGGGGTAATGCGATCGATTTCAGCCAGCGTGCCTCAGCCACGTTCGTGAATGCCCAAAAGATATGTGGGGACCGTGGCGGGCGTCTCCCCCTCGCAAGCGAACTATTCCGCCTGCGCTACAACCAGGGCGTCGTCGACACGGAGCTTGGCCAGTCTGGCACCGCAACTCAGGACTACATCTGGACAATGAATCCTGACTATCGGCCAGACTACCGGATTCAGCTTCGTCTGAGCGACGGCAACGCAACCTCCGTGGCGTCGAATGGTGCCGCCGTTGCACCCTATCGCTGCTTCTGGCCCGCGACCAAGCCCGAGGCGTTCAGCGGCCACGTGTGTTACGGTGCCCCGGCCGACCCCTGCTTCGAGAAGTCGCGGATCCGGACGGACCGCTACCCACGCGCCAAGCTCCCGCCGGCATCCGCTCAATGGGAGTGCAGGTTCCTCGGTGGGCGCCTGCCGATGCTGCGTGAGGTCGCCGAGCTGCAGCAGGCCGGCCTACCGAATGCGGTGAGCTCGATCTGGGAGTGGTCGAACGAGTGGGTTTACCATACCGACGCAATCACCCGTATTTACTTGACCTCGCGCGGTACGAACACGGCTCAAGCGGATTGGCAAAATAACCAACCCCTCGCGGAAGCTGGTTGGGACTCGTATGGAAGCTACCAGCGGTTCCGTTGTGTCTTCACGGATCTGATGGAGTAAGATTCGACGCGATGAACCCCCGCCTTGTAATTCAAGGCGAGGGTTCGCGAGGACTCTCAATGAAAGCGCTCCGGGTGATCGTCGAATCGCCCGGAGCGCTTCTGCAATTGCCCCTGATATCCTGCCGAATAGGTCAAGCCTTCTCAAAGACAGTCGCTGCCTTCAAGCTACGATCGCTGCCAAGCCGCGCAACCTCTAAACGCCGTACTTCACTTGGCGCAAGTGTACAGCCCGGCGCGCGGACTATCTCGGCACAACCAAGCGCCGGACTCGGCCCCGCCGGCTGGCCGCTGCTACTGGTTAACAAGAGGGAGGTCTTTCCTGCGGCCCCAAGCCGCCAGGCCCAAACCCACGATGACGCCGTCTCGAAATCGGTGTTTCCTCTGACCCGGTCTTGCTCGTTTCCTCTAGCCCGTCCTTGACACCTGTCACCACGGCTGACGCCGCCAACCGACGAGTTGCTTGGACTCCTGCCCGCCATCGGTTAAACAGAATTCATGAAGACACCGACCGAGACGCCGCCCACAGACGCCCCTAACACCGCACCCGATGCAGACGCTAGCGCGCCCGAGGCTAAGGCTACCGCGGCCGGGACTACGCCTAGCGAAGGCTCCTCGCCGCCGACGAAGAAACCCGCGAAGAAGGACCCGCTGCACGGCGTCACCCTCGAGGCGATCCTTGAGTCCCTCGTCGCGAGGCACGGTTGGGAGGCCATGGGCCGCGCGGTCGAGATCAAATGCTTCCTCGAAGACCCCAGCATCAAGTCGAGCCTGACCTTTTTGCGCCGCACCCTCTGGGCCCGCGAGAAGGTCGAGCATATGTACATCACCAATGACTTGCGCCCCGCGTGGCGAAAGCGCGGCAAGGGTCGCGGACCGCGTAGCTAGCGCCGTCTGGCGACCGACCTTGGGCCGCGCGACTACGCGCCGTCAGGTCGCAAGGGGCGGACCACGCAAATCGGCCGAATCAGGCGACCGGACGTGAACGCGACCCAACGACCACGAGGCGGGCAGGGGGGCAGGCCTCCAGCTCGCGCAGGGTCTTTTCCAGCGCGCGGCGCACGGACTTGCCGTGGACCCACATCCACCCGTAATCCGGCCCCGTGAAGCGCTGGACGATGTGATTCATGAGGGTCTCGGACTTCGCCGCCGCGGCCCCGTAGACCTGCCAGGTGGCACGTAGAGACTCGCGGTAGGCCTCAAGCTCGATGCCGGCCCTGCCCATCGCGAAGACGGCTGGAAGGGGCACAAGTAGGTACAAGAGGGCGATCCCGGGCCAGGTGAAGCGCCGGAACTGGCGGACGTGGACAACCTCGTGCCGCATCGTGCAGTAACGCTCGGCCGCCGAGGTGTAGCGCCACGAGTAGGGCACGTAGATGCGGTTCCCGAGCGTCGTCGTGAAATCCGTCATGTAGCTGTTTTGTTTGCCAAAAGTCAGGATGCGCAGGACCCGGTCGATGACGCGATTGAAGAGGCTCTCGTCCTTTGGGATGATCCTGAGTTTTGGGTGGGTGACCTTCAACGACTCAAGGTACTCAGCATAGAGGGCCTCGTGGTCCTCTCGCGGGACGCCACGACACTCATCCATGGTCGGACAATCCAAGCACGTCGCGCATGTCGTAGAGCCCAGGTGGACGTGGGTTTCCGCCCTCACCCAAGAGCCAGCTGGCCGCGCGAAGAGCCCCACGCGCAAAGATGTCGCGGTCTTCCGCGCGGTGCTCGATTGTCACGCCCTCGCCGGCGCCGAAATAGCCAACCATATGTGTACCAACGACAGTACCGCCACGCACCGCGTGCATACCGATGGCCTCGTCCGGTCGAGCGCCGACGATCCCCTCACGTCCATGGACCGCGACGCTATCAAAGTCCCAACCACGCCCGGCCGCAGCCGCGCGCCCCAGCGAGATAGCCGTCCCGGAGGGCGAGTCCACCTTCATGCGATGGTGGGCCTCGACGATCTCCATGTCCCAGCCCGCGCCCAGCTGCCGTGATGCGGTCTCGACTAGATGCAGCAGCACCGTCACGCCGACCGAAAAGTTGCTCGCGCGGACGATCGGAATCTCCGCCGCCGCGGCCATCAAGACCTCTTCAGCAGCGGCGTCGAGCCCCGTCGTGCCGAGCACGCAAGGCACCCCGAAACGACGGGCGAAGGCCAAGGTCGTTGGCGCCTGGGCCACGACCGAAAAATCAATGAGAACTGAAGGCTTATCACCCGAGAACGCCTCAAGGCGCGCCTCAGCGTCTGCCTCATAGACCACCTCAAACCCCGCGCCTGGCGCCAGCGCACACAGCCGGCGGCCCATGCGCCCCGCGGCCCCGACGATGATGAGGCGCGCGCTCACGCCCCGAGCTCAAGGTCGCGCACCAGCGCCTGCAGCTTGGCCGCCAACGGCTCTTCAAGCGCATCCGCCGTCAGCGGCAACCGCACGTCCGGGCGCGCATGACCCAGAAGAGACGCCACATACTTCACCGGGATGGGGTTACTCACCTGAAAGAGCGCGTCCACAAGCGGTTTGAGCTCATAGTGAAGACGCCGCGCCGCGACGAAGTCACCCCGCCGCGCCGTCTCGACCAGCGCCACGACCCTGTCGGGCGCCACGTTCGCGACGACGCTGACGATGCCGTCGCCGCCAAGGGCCATCAAAGGCATCGTCCAGCCGTCATCGCCCGACAGCACCATAAAGCCCTCGGGGGCGCCCATCACTAGCGCCTCGAATAGCCCGAGGATCCCGCTGGCCTCTTTGATGCCGATAAAGCGCGGGTCCTTCGCCAACTCAAGCGTGGTCTCGACGGTCATGTTCGACGCGCAGCGCCCAGGTACGTTGTATAGCAAGATAGGCAGGCCGCCCTGATCCGCGACCGCCCGAAAATGCGCCAAGAGGGACCGCTGCGGGGGCTTGTTATACGGCGGCACGACCACCAGCGCCGCGTCCGCCCCAAGCTCGGCCGCGCGGCGCGTCGTGCGAATCGTATCGGCCGTATCGTTGGACCCAGTGCCGGGGATCACGAGGACGCGGCCCTTGCCGACCTCAACCGCGATGCGGACGAGGGCCTCCCACTCTTCAATGGTCAGCGACGGCGTCTCGCCGGTGGTCCCGCAGGGGACGAGCCCCGAGCCCGCGGCCACGAGGCGCTCGCACTGCGCGCGAAACGCGGCCTCATCGATGCGGCCGTCGGCCTGAAACGGTGTGTAGACGGCGGTGAAGGTACCGCCCTTCCTTTCCTGCTTCCTTCCCTGTGACATGTGGTGCCCCGGTCGGGTTTCGGTGTCCAAAAAGCTAGGGTGATCTCTTACCCCGATCGCCGCCGATCGTCACGATTGTCGCTCAGAAACCCCGGAGGCGCTTCAGGGAGCGGTCGATCGCGTGTTTGACAGCGAGGGAGTCCTCATGGACTAGCCAGGTCTCGAGAATAAGGCGCGCCTTCTTGCTGCGGCTGTCACCGAGGCCATAGGCCACGGCCGCGCGCACCTGCGGGTCGGGATCGCTGCGACGCTCGGCGATGGCGTCAACCTCTTCGTCGCCAAAAGCGAAGCCGAGGCTGCGGATCGCTTGGGCCCGGATGAGCATGCCCGCCGAACCCGGGAGGTCGCGCGCGTTCAGCAGTCCGAGCAGAAAACGCCGTGTATTTTCATTGGGATAGTTCGCCAGAGCGCCGACCGCGCGGGTCCGCACCTTGGGCATCTCGCCGGGCCGCCCCGCGATGTCGATGAGCAGCTGTGGCACGTCTGGCCCAATCGAGTCGTAGACCGACCGGCTAAAGTCCCGCTCATACGCCGAAAGCAACGTCACGAGAGACTCCCGCTGTTCCACCGGCGAGCGGATCTTGCTGGGTCTCTCGGCGGCGGCCGGGCCCGAGGACAAGACCACGGGGACCGCCACGATTGCGGCGCTAGCGATGATCCCGCTGGTACGAAGAACACGTATGAGTTGAAATATTTTCAAGAGACCCTCGCTATATCTGGTGCCAGACCGAAGCCAACCGAACACCGCTGCCGGAGATTGCATTGCCGATGACGGGCCCTCACGGGTCCTGAAGCACCGGGTTGCCATGGATGACCTTGCGTTGCCCGGGGGTCATCCGCGTATCGTAGGCCGAAGTCCAGAACATCATGTTATTTCCGTCGCGCGCTAGGCACTCGTTCGCGTCGATGAGGCCGTCGCGGTTCTTGTCGTACTCGCTGGCGGGGCACTCGGGCGTGTCGGCGACGGGGTCAAAGCGGGTCCCGTCGCCCTCGCTGGTATGAAAGAGCCCAAGCTGATGGCCAAGCTCGTGGGCCATCGTGTCGGCCGTCGAGCGCACGCCATAGTCGCTGTTGGCCGCGAAGAGGTAGTCGGCCATGCTGACGACCACGCCGGAGTTGTAGGTGCCATGCAGCAGCGGCGGGCCCGGGACGCCACCGGCCTTGCCGAGGAGATTCCCAGAGCCCGGAATTCCTGTAAAGCCCTCGACCAAAAAGAAGGAGACCCCACGATTTTCCGCGGGTAGGGCCGACGAGCGGGTTAAAAGCTCGGCGTGTTCGTCAACGGCCCATCCCTCTTGGGTGTCGACGATGCGGTAGATCTCGGCGTCCGCATTAGAGACGTCAAAGTACCGAACGGTCCCGATGGTCACGCCGGCGTTGCCCATTAGGGTCGAGAGACGTGCGAGTACGTCCTGAAAACGTTGGATTGTCGGGGCGATCCCCGATGAGAGGCCACGGACGCCGACGAACCACAGGTTGATGTCGAGCTTGGAGGCCGTCGCGCCCTTGCGCACGTTCTCGAGCACGTAGATCCACGCGTTGCCAAGGGGTGCCGCCCCGCCACCGCCGGCCCCATAGGCCGAGAGCGCGAAGGAGTAGCGCCCTGGCGTGACCGTGTAGGTGTCCGTATTCGGGACGAGCGCGGTGTAGGCCCGAAGGGAGGGGTAGGTCGGCACGATGCCATCGAGGGGATTATCAGCACCAATCAAGTTGGCGCCGTCGGGGGCCTTTAGGTTGTAGAGCATCAAGAGAGTGTCGTCTTGGTCCATCGGCACCGCGATGACCGTGAAGGAGGCCACGTCCGCGCCGACCGTGAACGCGATGGTCCGCGACAGGCCGCCGCCGCCGACCTGGACGCTACCGAAATCACGCACGCGGACGTGCGGCGCGGATGCCAGCGGTGGACCGCAGCCCTCGTCGATATAGCCATTGCAGTCCTGATCGACGCCGTCGCAGAGCTCAGGGACGGGCGAGCACGGCGCCTCGGGGATGCAGCGCCCGCTGCGCTGGTTACACTCGTAGCCGGTGCTGCACGAGTCCACCTGGCAGCGCGGCACGCACAGCTTGACCTCGGTCGGGCAGAACTGGTCGGGGCGGCATAGATAATCGGCGGTGCAAGTCTTCAGGCAGAGGTTTCTGCGCTGACCGTCGCTGTCGGTGTCCTGCACGCAGGAGGCGCCTTCAGCGCAGGGGTTGTCGCCGCTACAAGTCTCGGTGCAATACCCACCCGACGGGAAGGTGTTACAGTAGTTGCTTATGCAATCTTCGTTGCGCTGGCAGACCCCACCGCGGGAGGACGGTTCTTTCGTAATTTCGGGCAGAAACTGCCCACCGCCGTCGGGTGTTGGCGGGATATAGATGTCGTCCGACTCAGACCCGTCTTCGAGCCCACCGCTGGTGTCATTGGCGGACCCGGCGCCGTCGGAACCGCACGCGCCGGTGAAGGCGAGCAGCCCTATCGCGACGAGGCCAGTGAGCCACGTCTTGGCTTTGGCCGCGCGGGAGCGAGGAATAGAACAGGGGGAAAAACATTTGTGAAGGTTCATCATGGGTCGCGGACCATAGCAAAGGCGGATCACCGGCGCGACAAAAACGACGACAAATGACGCGAGCACTGGTGCTCCTTTTGGCGCCCCTCTCCCGATGGTTGTCGCGCGGGCTCAAGTAACGTAGGAACTGTCCCATGAACCTGAGGCAAATGGACATGCGGGCCTCGCTCCGCGACCTGGTCGCTTCGCCCCGGCGAATCGTCTCTTTTGTGTCGTTTTCATTGGCATTTTTTTCGTTCTTCGTCGTCAGTTTCGATGGCCCGCCGCTGGCGATCCCTGGGGCCCACGCGAAGACCGACCGCCTCGGCGCCTATGAGCTGGGCCGCGCGCGGATGCTCTCACGGGTCGTCGGCCATATCCGCGCCCACTACGTCGATCCCAGCCGCGTCATCCCCCGTGAGATGCTGCGCGGCGGGCTCAAACGCATTGAGGCTGAGGTCCCCGAGGTGCGCCTCGAGGTCCAATACGCTGCCAAAGCGACCCGCGGCGAGCAGGCCGGTCAGGCGCCGCTGCCGAAGTCTATCACCGTGCGGGTGCTCGGCGCGGCGCGCGAGTTTTCGGTCGAGAAGGTCACCGACCTCTATGAACTCAACTGGAAGTTCATGGAGATCCTCAGCTTTATCGAGGGCGCGATGCCCCCGCAGACGGACCTCGAGTCCATCGAGTACGCGGCGATTAGCGGCATGCTCGCGACCCTGGACCCGCACTCGGCGATGCTGTCGCCGCGGCAGTGGCGCGAGATGCAGCTCTCGCAGCGCGGGCGCTTTGAGGGGCTGGGCGTGGTCGTCGGTGTCGTCGAGGGGGCCCTCGTCGTGCAGCGCGTCATGCCGGGCACGCCCGCGGCCGAGGGGGGCCTCACCGTTGATGACCGCATCATCCGGATTGGCGACGCGACGACCCTAAACATGAGCCTTGAAGAGGCCGTGAGCCTCCTGCGCGGTGGTGCGGGCAGCGAGGTGACCCTTTGGGTGGCACGCAAAGACTGGCCCGATACGCGGCCAATCACGCTCGTTCGCCGCGAGATCCTCGTCTCAAGCGTCGTCTCCGAGTCCCTCGGCGAGGGCATCGGCTGGATCCACATCCGCAGCTTCCGCGAGAGCACCGACGAGGACGTGGTCGCGGCCCTCGAATCCTTTGAGCGCGCCCCGGGCGGGCTCAAGGGACTCGTGCTGGATCTCCGGGACAACCCCGGCGGCCTGCTCGACAAGGCCATCGCGATCAGCGACCTCTTCATCGACCACGGCACGCTGGTCTCTACCGTCCGCGAGTCCGGCCGCGAGCGCGACGAGAGCCACGCCACGGGGCGCGGCACCCGCAAAGACTTACCCCTCGTGGTGCTCGTGAACCGCGGCTCGGCCTCCGCGTCCGAGATCGTCGCCGGGGCGCTAAAACAAAACGAACGCGCGCTCATCGTCGGACAGCGGACCTTTGGAAAGGGTTCTGTTCAAATCGTTTATCGTATCGACGATGCGGCGCTGAAGCTCACGGTGGCCCAGTACCTCACGCCCGGCGACGTCTCCATCCAGGGTGTTGGAATTGTTCCAGATATCGCCATCGCGACCTTGAAGATTCCGGCAGGGAAGTCCTTTCTCGGCCTCGATCTTCTGCCCACCCCGGACGACGCCGGCGGCGAGGTCTCGCTCCGAAGCCACCTCGCCTCGACGCGTACGCGAAACGACAAATCCTCGATTACATTGCGTATCCTTGAGGACGGCAAGCGCTCGTCCCACGAGGGGCGGCCGAGCGGCGACTTCGTGGCTGACGCGACGGTGACCTTGGCCCGCGATCTTTTGAAGACCACACAGGCGACGACGCGACGCGCGGCGCTCGCGACCCTTGGTTCCTTCTTCGCTGAGCGCGCCAAGAAGACCGGCGAGGAGCTTGGCGCGGGGCTCGACACGTTTGGCATCAAGTGGGACGCCGACACCGACCACGGCAAGCCCAACCTCGTCGCGACGCTGACCGTCGAGAGGGCCGAGGCCCGCAAGCCCCCCGCCGCGAAGACGACCACCGACGATGGCCCCCCGCGGCTCCTCGCGGGCGGCGAGGTCATCCTCACGTTGACGCTCAAGAACGCTGGCGCCCAAGATCTGCACCGCATCCACGCCGAGATGGATGCCAGCACCGGCATCTTCCGCGGCCTAGAGCTTCCCTTTGGACGAATCCCCGCCGGCGCCACCGTCAAAAAGTCGGTACGGTTCACGATCCCGGCCTCCTTTCCCGCCGGCGCCGACCACATCACGGCCCACGTCTACCGGGACGCGACGCCGCTCAGCGCCATCGCGTACGCCGACGTCGAGCTTGAGGAGACGCCCCTGCCTCGCTTCGCGCACGCGCTGCAGCTCCGCGATGCAGGCGGGGCCGACGCCAACGCCAACGGCGACGGGCTCGTTCAGCGCGGCGAGCGCTTCCAGCTCGAGGTGTGGCTCGATAATCTCGGCCCAGGCACCGCGGAAGACGCGACCGCCAGCCTTCGCAATATGTCAGGCGCGGACGTGGCGCTGATCCTCGGACGAGTCGAGCTCGGCCCGATGAAGGCTGGCGAGCGCCAGCGCGCCCTCTTTGAGCTCTCGCTCCGGACTGACTACCGCAGCCGCTTCGTGGACCTCCAGCTCGAGCTCGACGACGGCCGCACCCGCTCAAGCCACGAGGGCATGCGCGTCAACCTCACTTTGCCTGTCTTTCCAGACGGTCTGCCTTCGTGGCATCGCATCGACGGCTTCGCCCTCGTCGAGCGTGGCGAGGTCCGCATCCACGCTGGGGCCCACGCCGACACCGACGTCCTCGGCCTCGCCGGGCCGGGCGTCATCGTCGACGCCGTCGGGCGCGCCGGCAACTGGATCCAGATCGCGGTCAGCGATCCCAACCTCACGGATAAGTCGCTACGGCGCACGGGCTGGGTGCGCTCTGAGGATATCCGTCTGGCCAACACCGGCGCACCAGCGATCCAAGGCGTCGCCTGGAATCTGCAAAACGAGCCCCCTGAGCTGAGCCTCGACGTCCCGAACCACATGACCGACAGCGACACCTTTGTCCTCAAGGGTAGCGCCGGTTTCTCGGGCGTCGGCGACGAGCTGCGGATGCTCTACGTCTTCCGCGGCACCGACAAAGTCTTCTTCCACACCTTTGACCACGACGCGTCCGTCCCACCCGGCGGCGCCATCTCATTTGAGGCCGCCATCCCCCTTGAGCCCGGCCGCAACGACATCGTCGTCATCTCGCGCGAGGGCGAGGGGCGCGTGTCGCGACGAAACCTTACACTCTACCGACGATGAGCGGCGACCAGCGCCTCTGTTATATTGGGTCCTTTCCAAGACTTGATTGACATTGCCCGGCGCCGACTTTAGATCGTCCAACCCCGCATGACCGCCCAACGCGAGGGCAGGAACGGCACCATGTTCGATACACTTTATCAGGGATTCAAGAGCGCCAAGTCCAAGCTGACCGGCAAGACGACGCTTGACGAAGCAAATATCAAAGAGGCCCTGCGCGACGTGCGCCTGTCGCTGCTCGAAGCCGACGTGGAATTCAACGTCGTCAAAGGGTTTCTGAAGAAGGTCCAGGACAAAGCCACGGGTGAACTCATTCACCTGCGGGCCAAGGACAAGGACGGCAAAAAACGCGAGGTCAGCCCGGCCGACCACTTCATCAACATCTGCCACGACGAGCTCGTGGACCTGATGGGTCCGGTCGATGCGACCATCGAGTTCAAGCGCGGCCCGGGCGTCACGACGATCATGATGGTCGGTCTGCAGGGCGCGGGTAAGACGACGACCGCCGGTAAGGTCGCGAAAAAACTTCTGAAAATGGGCCACAGCCCCCTGCTGGTCGCCGCCGACATCTACCGCCCGGCCGCTATCGACCAGCTCCAAGTGCTTGGACGTCAACTCGATATCCCGGTCTACTCAGTCGCCGGCATGTCCCCGCCCGACCTCTGCGAGAGCGCGATCAAGGTCGCGAAAAAGAACAATCACGACGTCGTCATCTTCGACACGGCCGGCCGCCTCACCGTCGACTCGGCCCTGATGGAAGAGCTCGAGGACATCCGCACCCGCACGAAGCCGGACAACATCTTCCTGGTGCTCGACGCGATGACCGGTCAGGACGCCGTCACGACGGCCAAGGCCTTCGACGACCGCCTCGACATGTCGGGCGTCATCATGACGAAGCTCGACGGTGACGCCCGTGGCGGCGCCGCGCTGTCCGTCAAGGCCATCACCGGCAAGCCAATTAAGTTCCTCGGCGTCGGTGAAGGCCTCGATAAGCTTGAAGAGTTCCGCCCCGAGGGCCTCGCCGGCCGCATCCTAGGATTTGGCGACGTCGTCGGCCTCGTCAAGGACTTCGAAGAGGTCGTCGACGAGCAGAAAGCCGAGGAAGATGCCCGCAAGATCCTCAGCGGCAACTTCACGATGATGACCTTCCTTGAGCAGATCCGGACCATCAAGAAGATGGGCTCGCTCAAGGACATCATGGAGCGCATGCCCTTTTTCAAGGACAGCATGGGCAAGATGGATCTCGACGACAAGCAGCTCGTCAAGGTCGAGGCCGCCATCCTGTCGATGACCAAGAAAGAGCGCAACCAGCCGGAACTCTTGTCGAATGCCTCGCGTCTTCGCCGCATCTCAGCCGGCTCAGGCCAGACCCTTGAAGAGGTCCGCAACATCGTCCAGCGCTTCTACACGATGCGCAACATGATGAAGAAGGTCGCCAAACAACCCGGTCTCCTCGGGAGCCTGCCCGGATTTAAGCAGCTCAACATGCTTCGCCAGATGCGCGGCGGCGCAGCCGGCATGGAGGGGATGTTCGACGGCATGGACGGCGGCATCGAGGGACTCCTCGGTGGCGGCGGCGGCGATGATGGCTTCATGCCCGGCCAGCCGCGCAAGCCCAAGGGGCCGTCTGTGGCCGAGATCCAGGCGCGCGTCGACGCCAAGAAGAAGCGACGCGACGCCAACAAGAAGGCGGCCAAGACCCGCAAGAAGGGTCGCTAAACTCAAGTACGTTGTGTTGAAAGCGGCACGCGAGCCTGTCGGAGACACACGCTATGCCAGCCAGAATCGTCGAAGCCAGCCCAGGGCCCCAGTCACGGACTGTTCGCATGTCCGACGGGGGCGTCGTGCCGGTCCCGGCCGGGTGGGAGCTGCTCGCCCCGGGCGACGCGCTTGTCACGCGCCGGGTCAAGGCCGCTGGCGACTACTGGGCCATCGCCGAGAAGGTGGGGCGGCGCGTCATGTCCCGTGGGATCTGGGCCCCGGCCGATCGGATCCTAAAGGCCCAGCGCCAGGCCGAGGCCGAGCGCGCGACGCCCGAATACACCCGCAAGCTAGAGGCCGGACGCGCTCGGCGGGCGCGGGGTGAAGCCGACTATGTGCTGGAGTTCGCGCGGCACGTCGTCGCATTTTTGAAGTTTCACCCAAGCTATCAAACGCTTGCAGAGACCATCGGTGAGAGGGTCGCCGAGCACGCGACCCCTGTGGGTAGCGGCACCGTCGCCCGGACCGAGCGCATCCCCGTGGCCGAGAGGGCTGAGGCGGCGATGATCGCCTGGATGCGCCACCAGACGACGGCCTATGACCACATGACGATCTCCCGCGACAAGGGAGCTCGGCGCGAGGTCCGGCGCCAGCTCGCCCAGCGCTCGCGCGAGCTGCTGAATCTCTATCGCCAGGGCCGCCCAGCGCCAGAGGACTGTCCGCTACAGGCCGCCATCGCGAAGGGTCCACCTGCCGCTGAAGCGCCAGCGCCCCGGGCCCGTCTTCGTCCGCGGCCCGTTGAAGCGAGCACACCAGCACCGAAGCCCACGGCCCGTCCCGTGGGACAAAACGCCCCAGAGCCCACAGCGAAGGCCGTCCCAGCCCGACCCACGATGACCTCGTCGCCGGCCGCCGCCGTCGCGCCTCGCGCACCCGCGAAGAGATCGGTGAACACGTCGGACAGCACCAAAGTCGATGACGAGATGGCCCGCAGAGCCGCCCGCCAGGTCGCCATGAGGGCGCGCCTCAAACAATAGCGCCGCCGCGCGCAGAGCCCAGTGACAGCGAGGAACCGATGCCAACCCAAGACCTACCCCATGTCGTCATTATCGGCGGCGGCTTCGCGGGCCTCGCCTGTGCGCGGGACCTCAAAAAGGTCAAGGTCCGCGTGACGCTCATCGACGCGCGAAACCATCACCTCTTTCAGCCGCTGCTCTACCAGGTCGCGACGGCGGCGCTGTCGGCGCCGGATATCGCCGCGCCTATCCGCAAGCTCTTGCAACGCCAGCAGAATGCGACGGTCTTGCACCGCCGGGTGCTGACCGTCGACACTCACCGCAAGAGGGTCAGCTTTGACGGCGGTGAGCTCGGCTATGACCACCTCATCGTGGCTGCTGGGGCGGTCAACCACTACTACGGGCACCCGGAGTGGGAGGCCTGGGCCCCGGGGCTCAAGACCATCGACGACGCCTTTGAGATCCGCCGCCGAGTCTTGGGCGCCTTTGAGGAGGCCGAGCTGGAGCCCGACCCCGTACGCCGAAGAGAGCTGCTGACCTTCGCGGTCGTCGGCGCCGGCGCGACCGGCGTCGAGATGGCTGGGGCCTTGAGCGAGATCGCGCGCCGCTCACTCACGAAACAATTCAGACACTTCGACCCTGAAGACGCCCGCGTCGTGCTGGTCGAGGGGGGCCCCCGCGTGCTCAACGGCTTCCCCGAAGAGCTCTGCGCCGACGCCAAGCGGCGCCTCGAGAAGTTGGGGGTCGAGGTCCGCCTCAACACGCGCGTCGAGCTGATCGACGCCCACGGCGTGCACACGAAGGAAGGCCTCATCGCGGCGCGCACCACCATATGGGCCGCCGGGGTGGCGGCTGAGGGCCTCTCGCGTGACCTCGACTGCGAGATTGACCGGGGTGGTCGAGTCCACATCAACGACAACCTCCAGCCCCACCGCGCTGACGGGACGGTCGTCTCAAGCGTCATGGTCTGCGGGGACATGGCGGCCTTTGTCCAAAACGAAAAGACCGTCCCCGGCGTGGCGCCCGCGGCCCTGCAGATGGGGCACTACGCGGCCGCTGCCATCAAACGCCTGCTGGCAGGCGAACCCGCAAAGGGCTTTGTATACAAAGATAAAGGCCAGCTCGCGACCATCGGGCGGATGGCAGCCGTGGCGGGCCTCGGCAAGAGACGCCTCACTGGCGCATTGGCCTGGTTCCTGTGGCTCATCGTCCACATCATGTACCTGGCGGACTTCCGAAACCGCATCGTCGTGCTCTTCGAGTGGGCCTGGGCGTGGTTCTCGTGGTCGCGACCCGGCCGCATCATCCTCGAGAAGGGCCCTCGCTGGCCGCCGCCTGAAGCGCCCGACGTCGCGCCCAAGAATGACGTAAAAACAACGGGTTGATGGCAGCGCTGGGCTTAAGCCACGCGGCCGTCGATCAGCTCAATCGTTCGATCACACCGCGCCGCGAGCTGGCGGTCGTGGGTGACCATCAAAAAAGCCATGCCGCGCTCGGCGTTGACCCGGCGCATCAGCGCGAAGACGTCATCGGCCGTGGTCGAGTCGAGGTTGCCGGTCGGCTCGTCCGCGAGCACCAGCGGCGGGTCACCGACGAGGGCCCGGGCGATCGCGACCCGCTGCTGCTGACCGCCGGACAGGCGCCTCGGGCTCTCATCAGCCCGGTCGGCGAGGCCCACCGCGTCGAGGGCCTCGAGGGCCTTGACCCGCATCGCTGGCCGGACGCGTCCATCCCGCGCGGCCAGCGGCATCATCACGTTCTCGACCGCGGAGAGGGCCATAATGAGGTGATGAAACTGAAAGATGAAGCCGAGGCTCTTGCCGCGGAGATCGGTCAGCGCGGCGTCATCGAGCCCGCCGATGCGCTGGCCGTCGATCCACAGCTCGCCAGCGGTCGGCCGGTCTAATAGTCCGAGAATATTGAGTAAGGTGCTCTTGCCAGAGCCAGAGCGGCCGACGAGGGCGACGAACTCACCCGGCGCGAGGGTGAGATCGACCCCGTGAAGGACGCGCGTGACGACCTCCTCGCCGAACTCCTTGATGACCCCTTCGAGGCGCAGGATCGGTGTCACGCCGGGCATCGCCTCACTCATTTCGGATCGCCGCGACAGGGTCCAGACGCGCGGCCCGACGCGCTGGCAGGACAGCCGCGAGGAGCCCGGTCCCGACGGCGATCGCGATGGAGGTCGCGATCAGCGTCGGCTCGAGCGCGATGGGGAAGGTCGGGCTGCCATCCGGGTTCGCCGAGACGCCCTCGAAGACCACCGCCAGGCCCCAGCCGAGGGCCAGGCCTAGCGCGGCCCCGGCTAACCCGACGATGAGCCCCTGGATGAGAAAGATCCGCAAGACTCGGGCGCGGGGGGTGCCCATCGCTCGGAGGATGCCGATCTCGCGTGAGCGCTGGATGACCGACACGACGAGGACGCTGGCGATGCCCATCGCGACGGCGATAATGATGAAGACCTGGATCATTAGGCTAGACGCCGACTGCGAGCTGAGCCCGATCAGGAGCTGTGCGTTGAGCTCCATCCAACTCTCGGCGACGAGGCCCGTGTCACGACTGAGGCGCGCGGCGAGCCGTTCGGCCTCGAAGACCCCGGCCACAGAGACGTCGAGCTCGGTCACACCATCACCGAGGGCGAGGAGGCTCTGCGCTGGCCGGAGCGGCAGGATGACCCATCGCGCGTTGACCTCCTTGTTTCCGAGGTCAAAGACGCCGCGCACTGTGTAGAGGTCCGTCAGCCCGTCACCGGCCGTGAGGCGAAAGGTATCACCGACCGCGACACCGAGCTCGGCCGCCAGCCGCACGCCGACGAGGGCCTCGGAGGCCGAGAGGTCGAAGCTGCCAGCCACGAGCTTCTTATCGAGAGGGATGATGGCGCGGAGCTGAGAGAGCTCAGATCCCCGGATGAGCACGGCGCGGGTCGCGTTGCCGCGCTGGGCGAAGGCCGGACCGGCCGCGACAGGCGCGACCGCGACGACCCCTGGGGTTCCCTTCACGGTCTTGAGAGCGCGCTGCCAGTCCTGGACGCTGTTGTCCCGCCGCGTCGCCAGATCGATGTGCCTCAAGACTGTCGCGTCGGGGTCGGGCTGGGGCTGGGGGCGCGGGCGCGCCTCGACCGGGCGGATGACGATATGCGCTTGGGATCCGAGGGTCTGCGCGATGAGGTTTTGCTGGAGGCCCGAGATAAGCGCCGACAAGAAGACGATGACCGCGACGCCGACGCCGACGCCGGCGACGATTAGGACCGACTGCATCCGCCCATCGCGCAGGAAGCGCAGGGCCATGAACCACTCAAGCGGTGGGCTCATGTCAGCCACCGTCCTGCGGCGCGACCCGCACGAGCGCGCCCTCGGAGGGTAGCGTCGGCGTCGGCACGATAATGACGGCGTCTGGGTCTAGACCACCGGTGATCTCGACCTTGGTCGCATCCGACAGGCCCGTCTTGAGACCGCGTCGCACGGCGCGGTCGGCCTCGACGACGAGGACCCAAGGGGTCGGGGTGGCCAGGTCGCGCACCAAGGCGCGGGGCAGCGTGAGGGCGTCATCCCGTTGGGACAGGCGCACCTCAACCGAGACGGTCATGTCCGGGCGCAGATGGGATGGGGGATCCGTGGCCTTGAGGTGGACCTCGATGGTGCCGCGGCGCGGGTCCACGGCGGGCGCGATCCAGGTCACGACCGCATCGAAGCTCTCATCGGGGAAGGCGTCCGCCGACGCGACAGCCCTCTGGCCAAGCGCCAGAAACTTCAGGTTTTTCTCGTCCGGTTCGATGCGGAGAGTGTCGATTGCGCCTGAGGCGACCGTGAGCAGCGCCACCCCAGGCTGAGCGAGGTCCCCAAGCTCGACCGCGCGCTCAAGCACGATGCCCGCGGCCGGCGCCCGGACGGTGAAGAGGGCCAGACGGGCCTCCGACGCGGCTAGGGCTGCGCGCCCGTCGGCCTCCTGAGCGTCGATAGACAGGGACGCGGTCCCGTCGTCAGTCGCGGCGTTAGCCTCGGCAGAGGCGGCGCGGAGGCGGCTCTGCGCGAGCGTCAGGGCGAGAGACGAGCGCTCCAGCTCTTCCTTGGTCAGCACCGCCTGCTCGGCGAGGGTCACGTCACGGGCATGGTCACGTTGCGCCTGCGCTAAGCTCGCGCGAGCCTGCCTCAGCGCCTCGCGCGTCGCCGGACGACGCCTGTCACCGAGATCGGCGCGGGCCGCCGAGATCCCGGCCAGCGTAGCCTCGGCTCGGGCCACGGCATAGCGCGCGGCGGTGTCGTCAATGCGCACGAGGGGCTGGTCCAACGCGACGCGATCGCCACGCCTGACGAGGACCTCAATGACAGGGGCCGCGACGGTCGTCGAGATGGCGTGGCGCGCCACGACGTGCACGCTGCCGGTCGTGACGAGGGTCTCGACCATCGGACCGCGCACCGCCTGGGTCGTCGTGACCGCGACCCCATACCAGAGAGGGCGCGTGAACCAGACAGTGAGCGCGAGGCCGATCGCGACGAAGATGCCAAGACGGATCCAGCGCCGGCGCTTGGCGTGGTTGGGGTGGGACGGTGAGGCCATGTGGGGAGGGACTCCTTCGAGCGATCACGACCCGCCAATAAAGCTGAAAGTGAAACGATTCGGGACAACAAGCGAGGTCGCACGAATTTGGAGCGAACATCCAAACAAATACAGCCGAGTTCAGGCCGAATCGGACATCTCGAGCGGCTCGCCGTGGCACGGTTCAAGCGCCCGGCCGGGCCCGATAGTACGCACCCAACCGGCGGCAGGGTAGGCGAAATGGGTCCCGACGACCAGCACGTGACGGGCGGATGCGTCAGCCAGCAGCGCCTCGCGTGTCAGGCGCGCCGCTCTGGGGTCCGTGTCTGCGGGCGAGGTCCACTCAGGCCGTCCCACCTGGCAAGGGTGATGGAGCACGTCGCCGGTAATGACCGCCTCGGCGCCACCGGAACGAATGCGCACCGAGACATGCCCCGGCGTGTGCCCGGGGGTCGACTCAAGCGAGACCTCGGGCGTCAGCGCGAAGTCGCTCGGGACAAACTCCGCGAGCCCCGCGTCCAGCACCGGCTGGATCGAGTCCGCCAAGACATAGGCGTGGTTCTCACGCGATCTCCAATAGTTCCATTCATCTTCCGCGAAAAGATAGCGGGCCCGCGGGAAGGTCGGGACCCACGCTTGGCCGTTCCAGCGGGTGTTCCACCCGACATGATCGAAGTGAAGATGGGTACACAACACAAAATCGACGTCATCGACTTCAGCGCCGGCCGCCTCTAGCCGCTCGAGAAAGGGCGTCTGGAGCCTATCAAAGGCTGGGTTGCGGCGCGGCTTGTCATTGCCAAGGCAGGTATCGACGATGATCCTCTTACCCGCCGACTCAATAAGAAAGCTCTGCGTCACGAAGAGCAGCGCGCCGGCCTCATCGACCCAGAACGGACACAGCCAAGGCATCGCTTTAACGCCCTCGACGGTCGCGTCGGGCAACACATAGCGGCGCAGAAAGTCTGAGCTGAAAGCATCCGAGCTCTCGAGGATCGCTGTGATCGTCACAGCACCAACTTTCCAACGCGCCGTCTTTGACTCTGGGTTCGGTTCACGCATCGCTGAAGCCTACTCCCAATCACCCGGAACGCCAGAGACGACTTAGGCGGCCCTTTCACGAGGGCCGCCTAAGAGATCATCAGTCACGCTGAAGCTTCAGCACGGTGCCGAGGCTACCGACGGCGATGACATGACCTTGCCCGTCGCCGTGGATGGCGTGCAGCGTCGCGATGGACCCCGTGTCGATCTGCTCCCAGGTCTCGCCGTTGTAGTGCACGATCTGGCCCTCGTTCCCGACGGCCCAGATGTCATTGGGCGCCATCGCATAGAGACCCCGCAAGGTCAGAGTCCATGGGGTCTCGACGACCGTCCAGACGGCCCCATCCCACTGAATGATGACGCCGCCGGCGCCGACCGCCCAGGCGTTCGTCGACGAGAAGGTCCAGACCGCGTGGAGCTCATCCTCGAGGTACTCGGGCAGGCCGTCAGCGTCCTCGCCCGTCTGCAACTTCACAGGGGCCCAGCCGAGGCCACGGAAACGCATCAGCGTGCCCTTGGCGCCAACAGCCCAGCCATCCGTGCGGGATAGGACATGCACCCCGCGGAGGTTCTCGGTGGTCCCGCCGGTCGCGGCGCTCCACTTCTCACCGTCCCAGACCAGCAAGATCCCACCGACGCCGGCCGCATAAAAGCGGTTGTCCGCGTCGCCCCAGACGCCGTTGATGGCGGCCGTGACGGGGGACTCGACGCGCTCGGCGACGGTCCCGTCGTAGTGCACGATGGTGCCAGCCCGCCCGACGATCCAGATATTGTCCGGGCTGCTACCCCAGACCGTGTCATAGGTCTGCGTGGTCGGGGACTCGACCGAGGTCCAATCGCCCTCGCCGCGCTTTTCAAAGATCCGGCCATTTTGGCCTACGGCGACGATCATCGAGCCATCCGCCGACATCCAGAGGTCATTGAGGTCGAGCCCTGGCGCGAGACGCGTGACCTCGGCGAAGCCCTCAGCCGCGTTGCCCGTGACGACAATGCCATCACGACCCACCGCAATGACGCTGGTCTCGGACACCCGCAAGACCGCGTTGAGGTTCGTCGTCGTGCCAGATACAACCGTGGCCCAAGTCGAGCCGTCGGAGTGGATGATCGCTCCGCCGACGCCGACCGCGTAGACGTCATTGCGGACGCCGTGCACGTCTTTGAGGTTCGCGGTCACTCCGCTCTGCGCGCGCGTCCAGGTCGTGCCTGAACCCGTCAAGACGACGCCAGAATCACCGACGGCGACGACCTTGGATGCGTCAAAGAGGTGAACGGCGTTGAGATTGAACGTGGTGTTGGTAGCGACGGGCGAGAAATTGCCGCCAGTCGCGATCGAGGCGATCCCGTTGCTGCCGACGAGGGCGAGGGTGTCGCCGAAACCAGACATGGCGTTCCACGAGGCAGTGGTATCCGCGCCGCGGGGCTGGGCCCAGCGGATGCCGTCCCACTGCCAGATCGTGCCGGCCTGGCCGACCGCGACGGCGAAGTCGGACGAGAGCGCGTGGACGCCCCAAAGCGACGGGCCGCTGTTCGTGGAGACGGCGCCGCTGCCGTTGCAGGTCGTCTCGACGCGGATGTCGTCGAGGTACGCGCCCTCGAAGAGGTTCGAGGAGTCATCGACCGAGTCGAAACGGACCCGGATGGTGATGCGTTTGCCAAGCCACTGGCGAAGATCGGCGTCGACCTCGACGAAGCCCGCGGTCGGCACCGATTCGAGGTCACGCTTGTGCCACACCTCGCTGCGAACCCCAGCGACGTCAACCTGGACGGACAAGAAGTCATACTCACGGTCCTCTTCAGCATCGAGGAAGACCCGGAAGCGAAGGTTCGCTGTGCCGCTATTGGGCAAGAGGAAGCTCGGCGAGGTGACGGTCCCCGCGACATGTTGGCCAGGGGAGTCGTAAGTCGGCGGTGTCGCGATCGAGTTACCGAAGTAGAGCGCGTACGTACCACTGGTGCTGCGCGCGGGTGCCGACACGACGTGCCAGCCCCAGGGCCCAATCCTTTCAGCAGCAAGAGATATCCACTGGCTCATCGTGCCGGTGTCAAAATCCCAGCTGCCTGGGGTTGTACCGCAGCAGCCCGCGGCCCCGGTACTCGTGGCGGTGCAGATGTTGTCGACGCAAGTGTTGATGGTGCAACTATTGCCATCCGAACAATCGATATCGGAATCGCAGGGCAGGGCGCCGTTGAAAGAGTCGACGGTACCCCGGACGATCGAGGCGTTGGAGCCGACCGCCCAGAGCTGGTTCGGATTTGGGCCGCTGATCGCGTTATAAATCGAGGTCCTGTTCGAGCTCGACAAGACCCGCCAGTCGCCACTGGTGCTGAGGTTAGCGATGACCCCGTCATTGCCGACGGCCACGGCGCGGCCAGCGGCGCCGGCCCAAACCCCTTTGAACACATACTCTTCTGGCAAGGACGCGGTACCAAGGACGAAGGTCCCGGGCTCGGTCAGCTGGACGGCATCGCCATCGACGTCCTCGATGACCTCTTCCGGCCCGACGTCCTCGACGATGTCCTCGATGACCTCCTCGTCGACGTCTTCGACAATGTCTTCGGCCACTTCACTGGCGTCGACGCCGACATCGACGAAGACGTCGGGCGCCGGCTTGTCGTCCGTGCAACCCGCCACGAGGCCGCCGCTGAGGGTCACCGCGAGGACAGACCACTTCAAAATCGTGTGTATTGTCATGGCCTACTCCCCTGCCTCAAAGAGCTCAAGACGGCGCTCTAGCGACGCGTCCCGGCGATTGGATCCGACCCAGGCCTGCCCCGTGGAGTCCACGAGCACGCTCTCAAAGGTGGCGCTGGGCGACGACGGCTGCTCGGCCGTCCAGGTCGCGGGGCTGCCAGGATCGCGCCGCAAGATTCTACCGCCGGACCCGGCCGCGATCACGGCCGTCTCGCCGACGCCGACGCCAAAGAGGAAGACCCCCGGGAGCTCTTGCTCCAGCGTGACATTGTCGCCATCGATCTTCAGGACGACACCATTGTCACCGACGGCAAAGAGACCCGCGCCGCCTAGGGCGATATCATGCAGGCTGCCGCCCGTACCGGTCGCCACGGGGACGAAGGCGCCGCCCGAGACCGCGCCGTTGAGCAAGGTGCCGAAGGCGCCGACAACCCAGAGATCGCCCGCGTCGTCGACGAGGACGTCGCGAAGATCTGCGACCGTGGAGGTAGCGCGCGCCGTGATGACCCACTGGCCAAGGAGGCGCTCGATCCCGAAGAAGGTACCGCCGCGACCGCACACGAAGGCCTTGCCTTGATGGACGGTGACGCCGAAGAACTCGACCGGGACGGACACCGGGACCGCCTCAACGGCTAGGTCGGCCGTAATGTGAATCACGCGCCCCTCGGCGCCCACAGCCCAGGCGCCGCCTGAACCGTCCGCCGCGATGGCGTTGAGATTGGTCTGAAAGGGCAGGGGGACAACCGACCAGTCGCCGTCCACGCGGACCATCACGACGCCGCCGCCGGCGCTAGCCCAGAGGCGACCGTCCGTGCCTTCGGCGAGCCCCGTGACGTTCGCGTCGAGCGCGGTCGACAGGCTGGCCCAGGCGCCGTTGCGATAGGCGATCCCGCCGCCGGCTTTGGCTATGGCGATGATGCCAGCCGCCGCTCCGGTCCCGAAGGTGCCCGCGGCGCTGAAGCTCTTGACCCCGACGATGGCGCCTGGGCCGCTGTCGACGGCCCAGGTGAGGCCCTCGCGCTTCATCACGAGGCCCTCGGCCCCAAAGGCGCGAACGACCCCGTCGGCGCCGACGGTCAAGGCGTGGATATCGCGCTCACGCGTGTCGTTAGTGGTCTCGCCCTGCCAGGCGGGCGAATTGGGCCTCTTGGCCGTGACCGTGTGGGCCGTGCCGACCGCCAGGAGGGTGCCGTCGCTGAGCTTTGCGAAGGCCGACAGGGTCGAGGCGCTCGCGGCGATCTGCACGCCGCGCCAGGTGCCGCCGCTCTCGGAGACCAGCTGGCCGTTGGAGCCGACCGCGTAGATCCCAGCGTCACCCTCAGTCTCGGGGTCCATCCAGACGCCACGAAGGCGAAGCCCATTGCGATCGTGCTTTTTGACCCAGCCCGCACCTGTGGCGCGGAGGACGATCGCCATGTCACCGACGACCGTCAGGTCCGTCGCGGATCGGCCGGCGATCGCGTGCAAATCGAGGTCCGAGCCGCTGTCATCGAGGGTCCAGACACCGTCGGCGATCGTGCGCCGCGCGATGAGGCCACCGTCACCGACGGCTATCAAGGTGACGCCATCGCTCCAGACCGCGTGAACGGCCGTCTCGACCTTGGGCGAACCAAAGGAGGCCCACGACGTGCCGTTATAGCGCAGCACGCGCGTTCCCGACGCGGCATAGGCTTCGTGGGCAGAGAGCACCATCAGACCGCCAACGTCGCCGAGGTCACCTAGAGGGACCGCCTCCCATTCGGGAACGGGCATGACGACATCAGGGCCGACGTCCAAGGGGGTGCCATCGGCCTGCACCACATCCGTGGCGTCGCCCAGAGTGTCGGACGGCACGTCATCGCCAGTGACGTCTTCAGTGGTGTCCCGCGAGACGTCGCCGCCGGCGCCAGGGGCGCCTAGGCGCGACCCTTCACACGCGAAGAGGGAAAACGCGAGCAGGCTCGCAACGAGAGCGCCGACTTGGCGAGTGTTCATCAGATCCTCTTTTCTATTCAAAATAGGGGCACGCAACTCACTTGCGTCGCCCCTTTCGTAAGATGCGGACCTTCTTGACGAGAGCCCGCGTGCTGTCAACCGCCGCGCGAGACGATGCCGTGGGACACCGACCGCGCGTCGCGGCGACGAGATCGCTTTAGAGCTTCGTAAAGTTGATGGACTGCACCGACCAGGACCGCCAGCCCCAGATGCTAAAGTCGGCGTTGGAGTGACTGTCGATATCGAAGCCCTCTTTATACACCCGCTGCACCGTCAGGATCTTCGCGCCGGACGTGATGCCGGGCGTTCCCTCGATGCTGGGGAAGTCTGGAAGAAGTATGTTGTTCACATCATAATCGGCGACGATCGACCACTCGGGGACGGGTCCCATCATCGTGGGGATCGACACCTCGACGTAGTGAAAGTGCGGCAAGGTACCGGGCTGGCTGCGCCACGAGATGCGATAGTCATTGGTCATGACCTGGGCCTCGCCCGGACGCATCTGCTCGGGGATTGGGATAATCGGTCCCAGCACCAGCTCGTTGCGACCGGTCACGACGAGGTCATCCTCGGTGCCGCCAATGGCGAGGAGATCGATGTCCTTCGAGGCGTCGCCCAGGGGCAACGTGGCCCAAGACGTCCCGTCCCACACGAAGGCTTGCCCGCGTGAACCGACGATGTAGACGCGATCGGCCGCCGTACCCCAGACCTTGACGAGGGTTCGGGTGGTTCCAAGCTGAAAACGGACAAATTCCAAGCCGTTATAGTGAAGCACGAGGCCGGCCTCGCCGACGCACCAGAGGTCAGTCGGCGAGGTGCCCCAGACCGACCGGATCGCGAGGCTGGTGCCCGTCGGGACGCTGTTCCACGTCGCTCCGTCGAAGCGATAGGCCGAGCCGCTGTTGCCAACCGCCCAGACATCGTTTGCCGCGAAGCCCCAGACATCGTTCATCCGCCGCGCGGGGATCTCGGTGATGCGGGTCCAGACGCCGGCCGCATAGCGGAGCACCGCGTTATTTCCGACCGCGAATCCGGTCGCCGCGTTGGCCATCCAGACGCCGAGCAGATCCTGGGTCGTGCCCGAAGCCTCGGCGGCCCAGGTCAGGCCGCTCCAGCGCACAATCGTGCCACCAGCGCCGACCGCCACGAACTCGCCTGCGCCGCCCGTGCCCACACCGTGCACAGCGTTTAGCGTAGGCGTCAGACCAGAGGACTGCCGCGCCCAAGCGTTGCCGATCTTACGCACGATGAGCCCACCGCTTCCGACCGCGACGGTGGCCTCACCGGCGCGCCAGATCCCGTTCAAGTTCTGCGTAATGCCGCTGCGACGCCCCTCCCATTCGCCGTCACGACCGTAGAAGATCACGTCGTTGTCGAGATAGGGGATATTCTGGTGGAAGGTCAGGGTCTGAGAGTCCGTGAAGTTCGAGAAGGACCCCGCGAGGAACGTGAAGGTCGACCCCGCGATATCGCCTGTGAACTGGCCGATAAAGTTCGGCAATGTGAAGCTCGTGAGCCCCACCCCGATGATCGGCTCGAACCCGATATAGCCCTCGGACAGCTGGATATTGGCCCACATCGCCTCGATGTCGGGACCGTCCGGGCCGCGCGGCACCGTGTCGAGGGCGAAGGTGTAGGGCTTATTGAGCGGGTGATTCATCTGGACCTCGCCCGTCAGGCGGTCCCCAGGGTTTGCGAAGCGGTGACGATCGACGCCCAGCGCGAGGCGCGTGAAGATGCCCGTGTTCGCATTGAGCACACCACCCCAGCAGAAGACCGCGAACTCGCCGAAGGGCGCCGGGATCTCAAAGCTCATGTCGGCGTTCACCTGCACACCCGGATCGGGGATGAAGTCGCGCGCAAACGGGTTGGGGACGCCATTTGTGACGTCGCAGAAGGCCGTCACGACCCCCGCCGAGGGGATGCACTGCAAGGTCGCCGCGCCGTTGACGGGCAGGCAGTTGAAGCCCGCGCCGCATTGGGTCGACGAGGTGCAGCTCTTGGTGCAGAACTGCCCCGACGAGCCGTCAAGGTTCTGGTTCGAAATCGTGGAGCACCGACTATTGGTACCGCACACAGCGTCAGTCTCGCAGGGATCGCAGAGCGTGCCTGGCGCGTTCGGCAGGCTCGCACAGCGGCCAATCGGCACCGGGATGGACTTGCCGAGGTTACGCACGACGCCGCGATAACTCGCCGGCGGCGGCGGCGGCGGCGGGTCACCGGGGCTCGGCGGGGACTCGGGGTTGAGGTAGACGGTCACGTTCTTCGCGTCGTACTCAACGACCGAGGCACGCGAGTAGCCGGCGCGCGACGCGCTGACCATCTGCTCGCCGCTGAGGTCATCACCGCTGAAGGTGATCTGGCCGCGGGTATCCGTGAAGCCCTGGTAGGGCGTGCGTGGGTCCGTCCACAGCATCACGAAGGCGTCCGCGATAGGCTCGTTGGTCGCGCTGTCGATGACGGTCACGTTGACCTCGCCGTCGACGGGGCCACCCCAGGTGCCACCGAAATTGGTCGTCGGGTCGTAGTAGGTGAACGCGTCATTGATCTTCAGCTCGCCCAAGGAAGCGGAGATGACGGTCACCGGGACGATTCCGAGGTCACCCGGCGGGGTCTTGCAGGTGATGAGGTTATCGGACTTCACCGCGACGTGGGTCGCGAAGCGGTTGCCAAAGCGGACGCGGACATCGGCCGGGAAGCCACTGCCGATAAGCGAGACGAGGGTTCCGCCGGCCTGTGAGCCCGCCGAGGGGGTCACGAGGTGAAAGTCGTAGGCGCCTTCGTAGGAGTAGCCGTCATTGAGGCGGTAGATCGCGCCCTGCTGGACCACGACGACGTCCACGAGACCCGCCGCACCTGGAGGTACGACGGCCTCAATGGTGGTACCATCGACGATCCGAATACTGGATGCCGACAGAGCCCCGATGCGGAGGTCAAGGCCAACCGCGAAGCCCGAGCCACGCACGGTGATGGCGTTGCCACCAGCCACGGGGCCGCTGGCCGGCGTGACGCTGTCGATGCTGACGCCTTGGACATAGCGGAAGGCGCGAGAGAGTGTGGAGGTCTGACCATCGCTGGTCAACGACACGTCGACCGTGCCAGACCCGCTTGGGGTGTCAATGACGACGAGGAACTGCGTGGGATCGACCGCACGCACGGTCGCCGCACGGCCACCAAAGCTCGCGGAGGTCCCCGCCATGGCGCCGAGCCCACGGGCGACGAGGGTCACCTGCTCGCGCCCGCTGGGCCGGCCTGTCCCGGGCGTCACACCCAGTAGAGCGAGGGGGGCGTTGGGGTCGAGGTTCGCCAAATAAGTGAAGCCACCCGGCAACGCGCCAGTGCCTTCCCGGGTCGTGACGACCACGTCCCGGGCGCCTTCGCTGGTGACGCCTGCGGTCACGCCGCGGATACGAGTCGACGACAGGATCTCCATCTCGGAGAGCTGAACCTCGCCGATGCGCACCGTCAGCGGCGCCTCAAACCCGCTCCCGCGAAGCTCGATGGTCGTCCCACCGGCGATCGGACCGACTGGGGGCACGACGAGCTCAATGGTCGGCGCGCTGACGTAGTTGTAGCCATCGGCGAGAGACCCAAAGCCAAGATCATTGGCGATATGCACCGTGACGGGACCCGCGAGGCGGCGGGCGGGCGTCAGGGCGGTGATCGTGTCATCAGAGACCACGTCGACGTTGAGCGCGGCGTGACCGTCGAAGAAGACGACCGATTCCGGGCGGAAGCCGTTGCCGTTGATCGTGACTCTCTCACCACCAAGGATCGTCCCGCGGTTCGGGGTGACGGCCGTGACACCGATGGGGTTAAAGTAGAGGAAACCCTTCTCGAGGGTCGCGATCTCACCCGAGTCGGGGTCCGCGACGCGCACGTTGACGAGGCCCGGGGGGCGCGGCGGCGTCAAAAGGACGAGGCGCTGTGCGTTGAGTACAAAGATGTCTTGGGCGAGGCTCTCGCCGAAGTAGACCTGCTGGCCGTTGCGAAAGCCCGTGCCGATGACCTCGACCTGCTCGAGCCCGATGCTCTGACCGCGGCCCGGTGTCACTTGGGTGATGCTCAGGATCGCCGGCTCGACGGAGGTATCCGCCTGAACGGCATCGGCCCCAACCCCATCGGCCCCCGGATCGGTATCGCCCGGCGTCACGGTGTCCGTCCCGACCTGGGTATCGGTGACAACGCCGGGACCCGCGTCGCTACAACCCGCCGCGAGCCCGAGGGTCGCCAGACAGGCGAGGGCTCCGAGGCCCGTGGCCCAGCGATTCGTCGTTGAAACCAATGACATAACTGAAATAACTGACATTCTTAGGTCCTTGTCACACGTGGACGTGAAACAGAGGCTTGACGCCTCGCCTTGGCTGCTCAGGGAGCGGAGTTTTCGTTGCGGATCGCTTCGAGATTCAATCCACCAGTGTACGCATAGGACACATACTGATCCCAACCATACACGATGACGCCCGCGAGCTCGCTGGACCGAATCGTATGCGAACCGGGCTCAAGACGCTGGCGATATACGCTATACTGCCCAGCGCCGATCAAAGTGAAGTCTGCGGCATCAATCATGACCCCGTCGACCTCGACCTCAGCGCCGGTGGCGGTCGTCACGTTGATGAAGTTCTCAGCGTACTCGGCGGGCGTCAAGATCACGAAGTCATTGCGATACTGCTCGACCGCGATCTGCAACATGAAGGCCGGGTCGCCCGTGCCCGCGTCATCGCCCGTCCCGGCGCCGCCAATATTTGGCCCCGGCGCGTCCTGCGCGGCGAGGAACTGCCCCACCATCAGGGGTTTGTTGTCGTTGGCGATGATCTCAAAGTTTTTGCGGCTCTCAAACTCGAAGTGCTGGCCACGGTTCAAGATCGGGATGCTGATCCCCGGCTGCGGCGGCACCAGCACGACGCGGGTGTTGTCTGCCCCCGCCATGATGCGCCAGATGTCGGACTCGCGGCCGCGGTCCCAGGTCTTCGTGGCGACAAAGCGGCTACCCCAGGTCTTCAGCGGGAAGAGCTGTTGCTCGATGTGGTCCGCACAACAGGTGGTAAATCCGGCATTATCGCAGTCCACCGAGTCGCGGCAGCGGGTGCGCTTGTCCCACTCGCAGACGCCGTAGCCGCTGGCCGCGTCGACATCGACGCACCGCGCCGTGTTCGGGGCGTTCGCGCCTTCAGAGCCGCCGAAGACCGCCACGCGGCGGTCGGCGACGACCCGCGATCCGGTGGGGTCTGCACCGGGTCGGTCGGTCTGGAGGCTCAAGACGTCGAATTGCTTGAGCTTAAAGACCCGCGTGTCTCCCGGCGCCATCGCCGCGATGACGCTCTCCTCGGCCGTACCGGCGTAGCGCTTGCCCCCCATCAGCGGCGCCGAGGCCGTCACGCTGACCGACGTCTCACCCTCCATGACGGCCACGATCGTGAAATAGCTATGGATCTGCGCGAAGGTCTGCTCGCGCGTCATGACGTAGTATTCCTGCCCTAAGAGGCTCGCCGGCAACAGCAGGGACGCGTCGTTGGAGTAGACCTCTTCGTTTTCAAGGGGATTGAACTGATAGGCGATGATCGGCACGGTCGAGCTGAAGCGATAGGCCAGCGCGTCCTGCACGGTCCCGTTGATGTGGCGCCGCGACATGCGATAGACGCGCAGCTCGCCGGGCTGGAGGACCTCAGTCGAGAAGGGGACGCCAAAGGAGTCGGTCGTGACCTCTTCGATGGCGCCGTTTTCAAACCGCTCGACCTTGATACCCGCAGGCAGCGGCGAGTCGGGTGGGTTGGCGACCGCGACGGCGAAGTCCACGCCCTGCCAGCCGTTGTCGAGGTCCGCCGCGAAGTAGTCGCAGCCGATGTAGCTATTGAACTTCACGTTGCGGGCGCAGAGCTCCTCGCAGAACTGGCCCGTGCACACCTCGGACGAACCCTGGCAGGTCTGGTAGACGTCGTAGCCGCTGCCGTCCTCGCGACACTCAAGGACGGTCTGGTCATCCTGACACTTGCGCGCACCGGGGAAGCATACGGTGCAGGCCGCGTTCTTGCACTGGCTCTCGTTGCCGTCGGGGCCCTTGCAGATCCCTTGCACGAAGCCGGTCGCACTTTGATTGCAGATCAAAGCTTCCTTCGAGCCCTCGGCGACGCACTCTTTGACCTCACCTGGCACGCAGATCGAGCCGTCCGGCAGGTCATGGCAACGATCGAAGCGGCAGACACCGTTCTGGCCAGGGCAATCCGCCTGGACGGTGCTCACCCCCGAGGCGTTACAAAAACGCGCCGCGGCCTTGCCTTCCTCGACACACGAGACGACGGTGCCGGGCTGGCAGGTCTGGCCATCAGCGAGACCCTCTTCGATGTCAGCCGTCTTCTTCGGGCCGGAGCCGTCCGGGCAGCCGCCGACGCCCACGATAAGGCCAATCGTGGCAAAGATCGTCGCGATGCGTGTACAAATTTTCATGGTTACGTCTCGTCTGCGAGTAAACCGACGCGGCGAACACCGGGAACGGCGGCGATGGTTGAAGCGACGTCCCAAGCGGGAGGGCCACGCGCCGAGGGGCATCATGGTCAATTAGTCGGCCGCGAGTCAAAGCGATGAGGCCTGTTACGACAATTCGAACCCGCTTGCCACGCCAAAACCGTTGCTTTGGCACGGCAAGTCGATGGGGCCGAGGCCACACACAGATACGGACGAGGCCTCAGGGCGTGACGTTCTCCGAGCGAATCTCCTCCAGGTTCATCCCACCCGTGTAGGCGTACGATACATACTGGTCCCAGCCATAGACGATGACGCCGGCCAGCTCGGTCGAACGAATCGTGTGCGCGCCTGGCTCAATCTGCTGGCGGTAGACGCTGTACTCGCCCCCACCGATGAGCACGAACTCGGAGGCCTCTATTGCGAGGCCATCCACTTCAACCGTAGCCCCTGTCCGCGTCGTCACGTTGATGTAGCTCTCGGCGTACTCGGCGGGCGCCAGGATCACGAAGTCGCGACGATACTGCTCGACCGGGATCTGGAGCATAAAAGCCGGGTCGCCGATCCCGGCGTCATCAGCGGAACCCACGCCGCCGACGTTCGGGTTGGGTGCGTCCTGAGCGGCCAAGAACTGACCGACCATCAAGGGCTTATTGTCGGAAGCGATGATCTCAAAGTTCCCGCGGCTCTCGAACTCGAAGTGTTCACCCCGGTTTAGCACCGGGATCGAGAGCCCAGCCTGAGGCGGCACGATGACGACCCGGGTGTTGTCGGCCCCAGCCATGATGCGCCAGATGTCCGTCTCGCGGCCGCGGTCCCAAGACTTCGTGGCGACAAAGCGGCTGCCCCAGGTCTTCAGTGGGAATAGTTGCTGCTCCAAGTGGTCAGCGCAGCAGGTGTTGAAGCCCGCGTTCACGCAGTCGGTCAGCGAGCGACACTGGGTCCGGCCGTCCCACTGGCACACGCCGAAGCCCGAGACCGGGCTGATGTCGACGCAGCGCGCCGTGTTGGGTGCGTTGGCCGCCTCGGATCCGCCGAAGACGGCGATGCGCTTATTCGCGACGACCCGCGAACCCGTCGGATCGGCGCCGGGCCTATCGGTCTGAAGGCTCAAGACATCGAATTGTTTCAGCTTAAAGACCCGCGTCTCGCCGGGGGACATCGCCGTGATGGGCTTCTCGTCTGGGGAACCTTCGTAGATCTTGCCGGGCTGCGTGTGCGACGTGCTCGTGACGCTGACAGTCGTCTCACCCTCCATGACGGCCACGATCGTGAAGTAGCTGCGCAAGGAGTCGAAGGTCTGCTCGCGCGTCATGACGTAATACTCTTGGCCCAGGAGGCTGGCCGGCAAGAGCAGCGACGCGTCGTTTGAGAACACGTCCTCATTTTCGAGAGGATTGAACTGATAGGCGATGATCGGAACCGTTGAACTCAAACGGTAGGCCAGCGGGGCCTGGACGGTGCCGTTGATGTCCCGGCGCGGCAGGCGATAGACCCGCAGCTCGCCCGGCTGAAGGGGCGTATTCAAGAGCGGAAGCCCGAGTGAATCGTAGAGCACGGGCTCGACCTCGCCCCCCTCGAACTGGTCAAAGGACACGATAGCGGCGATGGGCGCGTCGGGCGGATTGGCGACCGCGACGGCGAACTGGGCCCCCTGGGCGTCGTAATAGCCGCGGCCGCCACCGGGCACGAAGGCGTTATCGAGATCGGTCGCGAAATAGTCACAACCGATGTAACTATTGAATTTCACGTTTCTTTCGCACAGAGCCTCGCAGAACTGGCCCGTGCACACGTGCGAGGCGGCCTCGCAGACCTGGTAGACGTCGTAGCCGCTGCCATCCTCGCGGCATTCAAGGACGGTCTGATCATCTTTGCATTTACGCGACCCTGGAAAGCAGGACGTGCAGGTCTTGTTGCGGCACTGGCTCTCGTTGCCGTCGGGTCCATGACAGATCCCGGGGACGAAGCCGGTCGCGCTCTGATTGCAGATCAAGGCTTCTTTCGAGCCCTCGGCGATGCACTCTTTGACCTCGCCCGGAAAGCAGATCGCGCCCTTCGGTAGATCGTAGCAGCGGTCAAAGCGGCAGGTGCCGTTCTCACCGGGGCAGTTGCCGACGACGGTCGCGTCACCGGACGCGTTACAAAAATTCGCAGGTGGTGCCCCCTCCTCGACGCAGGAGACGACCTGCCCGGGATCGCAGGTCTGGCCGTCCGGCAGGGTACTCGTGACGTCGCTTGGCCCGACGGTCTTGTCGCCGGAACAGGCTGCCGACAGAGCCGTCGTCGCGATCAGAAGGACCTTGCTGAGGGTTCGATATAGAGTCGTCATCAATTTCCATCCTGGGAACTACTTATGAAGGCCTCATGCCCCAAACGAGGATGCAATGAAGCTGGCGAAGCGTTGGTGTGGTCTGCGGCCCACGACTAAGTTGGCCGGCGAGGCGTGGCCCTCGGTGCGGGCGCATCATGAGGCAATCCGGTCGGACGAGTCAAAGGTCATAGCTAAGGTCCGGCAAACAGCACGAAGAGGTCGTCATGGCGGTGAGATTCGGGGCGCAGCGAGCGCCAGAAGGTGCGCGTTTTTCGACGGCGGCTACGGCCCGTGGTAGCTCACGCTCATGATCAGCGTCGATCGGGTCTCAGTGCGCCATCCCAATGGATTCGAATCGCTGCGCGAAGTCAGCCTCCGCATCCCCACGGGCAGTCTTGTCTATCTTCTCGGCCGGGCCGGCTCGGGCAAGACCACCTTACTCGACGCCATTGGCGGGATGCAGCAACCGACGAGCGGCGCGATCACGGTCGGCGGCGTCGACCTAATGTCCCTAAGCGAGCACGCGCTCGCCCTCAGGCGGCGGCGCATCGGCCAGCTGTGGCGCACGCCGCGCCTGCATCCAGACCTCACCATCGGCGAAAATGTCTGCCTGCCCCTCGACATGCGCGACATCCCCCGCGCCGACCGCGAGCTTCGCGTGGAGGCGGCTCTTGAGACCGTGGGGCTCTCAAGCCATCGGGATACCCGGCCGATCTGGCTCAATCGCCTAGAGCAGCAGCGCGCCGCGGTCGCGCGGATGATCGCGATGGAGCCGGAGATCATCCTCGCGGATGAGCCGATGGCGCTGCTTGACCGTGAGAGCGCGGCCGAGCTCGAGCTCCTCCTGAGCCAGCTCGCGACCGCGGCGCGCACGGTCATCATCGCGACCCAGAATCGGGAGGACAGCGCCCCCCGTCGCAAGGCGCGGGTGATTTTGCTGAACAAAGGGTTCCTCATCGACGACCAGGGCCCCGACCCCTATCGGGGATAGCGATCCGCGATAGGCCCGCGAACAAGGCTTCTATTTACATTTCTTAGATCAGGCACTCGATGCATGTTTTGACCCGCATATTTCTCCGCGCCCTCTTCGGCCGCTGGGTCACCTTGACGATGATCGTGACGACGGCGCTGGCGCTCTCCGTTCTGAGCCTCAGCGCGTGGACCTCGAATGCCGTCGGCGCAGTGACGCAGGCCCTCGGCGACGAGGTGAGCGTGACGGCCTTCCTCGCACCCCAGCTTGGTGATGCCCAGACGACGACCCTGCTCGAGACCATCGCCGCGCGCCCTGACGTCTCCTTTGTCCGCTATCAGAGCCCCACCATCCAGCGAGAGAGGCTTGCCGAAATTTTGGGCCAGCCCATCGTGCAGCTCCTCGATCCTGACGTCATCCCCTCCGGCGCGGCCATCGACATCGGCCTCCGCCTCAGCGCGGTCAGTCGGTCGAGCCTGACCGCGCTGACTGAGGAGATAAGCGCCCTCGCGAGCATCGACGGGGTAGACGCCGTGCCGTGGCAGCCAGAGGCTATCGCGGCCATCGTCGAGCTGACCGAGCTGACCGATAGCGCGGGGCTTATTGCTTCGATTTTGCTACTGTTTTTAGCGATCGGCGTCGCCGCCACGTGGGCCGCCAACGGCGCCCTCCGCGAAAAAGAGCTCCTTGGACTCTGCGAACGGTTCGGGGCGACGGCCTGGCAGCGCCAGCGTTCCTTTTTCGCCGCGGCGGCCGTGTCAGGCCTCGTCGGCGCATTGGCGGCCGCCCTCTTCTTTATGACCGTCTTTGACGCGGCTATCGACGTGGTCGAGCTCCTCCCCGGCGGAAAGAATACGAGCGTTGGACCCGTGTGGCTGGTCTTCATCGTGGGTGGGCCGACGCTGACTATCGCGGGGACCTGGCTTGGCCTCAGAGACAAGCGCATCGGGGAGAAGGATCATGAGGCGTAGCCCGACCCCGCGCGCCCAACGTGGAGACGGGCCATGAGCGCATGGCTCGCGAGCTGGCTCGTCATCGCGTTGCTCGGTGATTCCGCGCCAAATTCGGGCATGCCGGTCTCGCTTGAGACCGTCGCCGAGGTCGACCTCCGTCTCTTGGTCGTGCCGCCCCCAGAGGGGACGAAGTTGCGCGAGCCGGATGTGGATATCCGACGCCACCTTCGCCCGGGTGGGTCAATTCTCGAGGCGCGCTATGAGCTCGATCGGCATCTCGATGAGACGACTCGGAGACGGACCGTGATCGAGGCCCTCCGCGCGCGGGTTGAGTTTGACCTCAACCAACGCAACGCGGCGTTCGCGGCCGCCTACCCCTCAGTCGAGCGGATCCGCGGGCGTGTGGATGAGGAACTGTTGCTAGTGCAACGAATCGCGCAGCGCAGCTCGCCGCTCAGCATTCTTAGCCGTCAGCCCAGCCCGACCTGGGCGCAATTGCTCGCGGAGGGGGGCCTCACCCACTGGGTTAAGCTCAAGATCATCGCGCACATCACCGCCTACACGGCGATCCATGCGCTGTCGGTGGCTTTCACGATCGACATCGACCGCCGCACGCGAAACCTCCGCCACCTCGAGCGCATGATCGCGGTCCTCGATCAAGAGATCGCCTGGGATCGCACCGAGCAAGACTCGCTGCGCAAGGCCGTCGTTGAAAAAGCCGAGTTCTATGCCGCGTACGCCAACGACATGGAGAAGGTCAACGAGGACCTCAAAGTATTCATTAAGGAAATGCTCGCCGTCGTGCCAGTTCGGCCCAGGCTCTATATCGCTGATAATAGTGGGAAAGTTACCTTTCCGATCCGGAACGGGACAATCGAGGCGGGGTACGGCACCCGGACCCACCTCGGCGTCAAGGCCCTCTGGCAGAGTCAGTCCTGGGCCGCGCCGGCGACGGCGCCGCGGGGTGCCGATCCGAAGATCATCAAATCTATCTACTGGGGCTACGTGCTTTGGACGGGGTGGATCAAGGGTCTCGGGCGCACCGTGATCGTCGATCACACCCAAGGATATGTCAGTATTTACGGACACTTAAGTGAGTTCACGGCGACGCTGGGCGAGAAGATCCCGACCGGGACCGCCATCGGGATCATCGGTGAGACCGAGAGCTTCTTCGGGCCGCGCCTCCACTTTGAGGTGCGCCTTGACGGCCAACCGCAGAACCCGATCCGGTGGTTCCGGTAGGGGCTTTGGCGCGCGCGACCGGGACGAAAAAGACCCCGAACACGGCCAGCGTCTTCGAGGTCTTCTCGTCGATGTTCGACCCCGTGGGGTCGGTCATTCGATGGTCAGGTGCGCATGACGATGGCCTCAGCCCTGATCGTCATCGCCGCCGGCGAGCGCATCGGGGATGATGCCGACGCGACGGAAGAGGCCTTCGCCCTCAGAGCGAGTCACGACGCCGGGGAAGCCCTTGAGCGTCATGTGGACGATCCGACGATCACGTGGATCGAGAGGTCCGAGCTTAAAGATCTTCTCCTGCGCGATGGCTTTTTCCGCGAAGCTGCGCGCAGTCGTCGCGAGCTCAACCTCAGCGCGGGCCTTTTCGCCGTTGACGTCCAAGGTCAGCTTCTTGCGCGACTTGCCACCCTCTAGAAAGGGCAGGCCTTTATCGACGAGGACCTCAAGGCTCTGCGTGAGTTCGAGCTCGCGCGCCTCGAAGTGTTCGGCGTAGATCTCGCTCTGGAGATCGATGACGACGCGGCTGTCGTCCTCAGTCACCTTGAGCGCCAGACCGAAGCCCATCTTCTCGAGGATCGTCTTCAGGAGGTCCGCAGCGTCACGCCCGTCTTGGGTGACGTCGTCTGCGAAGTCGATGGTCACCTCGGCGCCACCGTCCTCGACGACCACGGGCCAGAACTCTTCGCGGGGCTCGCGGCGAGGCCGGTCGCCACGATCGGGGCGATCACCACGCGCGCCGCGCCGGTCGCCACCACGATCACCACCACGGTCACCACCACGGTCACCGCCACGATCGCCGCCACGGCGGTCGCTTCCACGATCACCGCCACGGCGGTCACCGCCACGATCACCACGATCACCACGATCGCCGCGGTCACCATGGTCGCGAGGCGGCGCGGACTCAGAGCCCCCGGCGTCGCCTTCACCGGTCAGCGTCTCTTCAAGCGGGGCCTGGGCCACTTTTTTGCCCACGACGCGGATCAACGCGAACCCACCAGTTTGACCTGCGAGGACTTCGTAATTCAGGGATTCCGCTGCGATACCCGTCGCGGTAGCCGCTTTCTGGATGGCCGCGTCGACATTTTTTCCGGTGTAGGTTGCACTCATGTGGTTTTCATCCTGCGTTTGATGAGGAGGTTCTGGAGGATGGTCAGGGCCGTGTTGATGATGATGTAGAGCACAAGACCCGAGGGAAGGAAGAGCATAAAGACGGTGAACATCACGGGCATACCGAACTTCATGATCTTGGCCTGCACACCCTGCATCGCGCTCGACGACGGCGTAAAGGTCGTCTGCACGAACATGAGGAGGCCTTCAATGATGGGAAGAATAAAGAGGGGGTCCGGACCGCTGAGGTCAGTGATCCAGAAGCCAAGAGGCTCGCGATAGAGCTCTACGCTGCCCAAGATGGCACCGTACAGACCGATCCAGATCGGGAACTGGAGCAGCATCGGCAAACAACCCGCGAAAGGATTGACGCCCTCGGACTTCATCAGCGCCATCTGCTCTTGCGCAAAACGCTGGCGGTCGGCGCCGTACTTCTCTTTGAGGGCGTCAAGCTTCGGCTTAATCGCCTGCATCTTCTGCATCGAGGTGTAGGTCTTGGACGTCAGCGGCCAGGTCAGGAGCTTCAGGCCGATCGTCAGCAAGATAATGGCCAGAGGCCAGCTACCGAAGACCCCATAGAGCCACACGAGCACGTCATGCAGCGGACCGCCGACGACGCTCATCCAGCCGAACTCGACGGCGTTCGACAGCGATGGGTGGGTCGCGCCGAGGAAGGTCGTCTCCTTCGGTCCATTATAGAGCGCGAAGGCCCAGCTCGCCTGGCGACGACCGTCGAGCTCGGCCTTGGCTTTGTCCGCGCCGGCGACGTCGGTCGTGACGACCTTGGCCCACGCGTCCTTGATCTTCTTAGCAGTCGCGTCCTTCGCGCTCAAACCAAGCGCCCGCAACGAATCCGCGCAGCGGCGCCCGCCCAACGCGTCGAGGCTCGTCTGCGGCATCCAATCAGGCAAGCAACCACCGGCGCGGCCCTGAAGCTGAATAATGTTTGAGGTCAACCAAGTTGACCACATGACCCAGGCGCCAGGCGCTTGGGGTGCGAAGTCGCGGAGACCAAGCTGGCACTGACCACCGGGCGTCTCAAGGAGGGGCACGACCGCCTGAAGGAAGTAGTTCGTGTCGGTCCCAGCCCAGGTCGTCGCCGACGGAAATGCCTTTAGGTGCGAAGCGGTTCCGGTGCGCTGGCTCTCTTCCATGGCCTCCTCGTGCAGGGAGTTAAAGGCCTCGGTCTCGCGACCTTCGATGATGCTGCAGGCTGCGCGAAGTACGTTCGCCGGACCACCGAACATTGAGGACTGGCCGCTGCTTGGATGCTGCCAGGACGCGATCCGCACGCCGGGCTGGACCCGCAGGACCTGGTCGCCGGTGTTGTGGACGGTCACCGTCAGGCGCAGCTCGTAGGGGTTCGTGCCCGCGTCAAGGCGGCGCTCGATCCAGATCGGGCTCTTGTCAAACTTGGGATTGGGCCACACGTAGATAAGGGGGAGGCCGGGGGCCTCGCTGACCCGTGTGTAGATTGGCTCGGACTCGTAGAGGACCTTGGCCTCACCAGCGCGAATGACCTGATACGCGACGCCCGCCACCTCTGCGACAGCGAAGGCCGGCTCGGGTTGGATCATCCCGGCGGCGCCGACCGACTTCACCGTGAATGTACCGGCGGCCTCGACCGGGGCCGTGATCACGAGCTTGTCACCGGCGGCGATGGGCCTATCAACCGTGAGACCGTCGCGGGCCGCGGGTGCGTTCAGCTGGCCACCGGCGATCAGGCCGTCTGTCGCCTCGCGAAGCGTGAGGATGACCTCGCCCGGGTAGCCGAGCTCGCTAAAGACAGTATGAAAAGGCAACCAGCGGGCGGACCAGGTCGACACGAGGTCGATCTGACCCTCTTTGAGCTTGTCTTCGGGCGCGGACGGGAAGGGGGGGAGCCCTTCGCGCTGATAGCGCGGGTTTAGCAGGACGGCGCGCGAGATCGTGCCGTGACGCGTGCTAAAGGTGTAGCGAACCAAGGGGTTGTCCGCAGGAAACGCGAGCTCGATCTGCTCTTCGCGGTCGATCTGCCCGCTATCCACGCTGTTACGGCGGGTCTCAGCCTTGCCCGGGATGACGCGAACCTCAGCGGCTTGCCCCGCATCGGGAGCCTCCACGATTGGCGCCCCACCACCATCTTGAGCGTGGGTCGGCGACGCGAATAGAGAGAGCAAACTGAGCGCGCCAAGAGTGGCCATCACATGGAATTTCAACGTTGTTCCTCGATTGCTGGCTCGCCTAGGCGAGCGCGAAGCACAAGATGTCGCGGCTCTGAGCTGCGACGCGGTGCGTGGACGCGGCATAGACGACGCAGGTCGTGCCGGTCTCTAGGCGACGATTCAGGCCCGTGAGTGCGAGCGCCGCGCCCCTGGGGCACGGGATCCCAGCCGCCCTGAGACAAGGGCTGACACCGGCATACACGCCAAAACGCTAGTCCAAAGCCGCGCACGAAACCCCAACGCTTAAGCGCCTCTTCGGCGTAGCAGGAGCAGCTCGGCTCGAAACGACAAGCGCCTGGAAGTAAAGGAGAAATAAGCTTCTGGTAGACGTAGACGAGGCCCCGCAGAGGCAGGGCTAGCCATCTATCGACGAGCCGGACGGGATTCATGGCCACCTGAAGCCTTCCTGCGTGCGGATGGTGATCCGCCGCTTCTTTGCTGTAGGTATCTCGAGACGATCGTCGTGAGCTCTTCACGTATGACCGTCGCCGAGAAGTCGGTCACGCCCTTTTTGGGCGTCACCACCACGTCGAAATTCGCCTTACCCTCGGTCTTTTCGGTCTTTTCGACTGAGACCTCCCCAAATTGTCGGAAGACCTCGCGGAGCCACCGTTTGATTCGATTTCGAACCACGGCGTTTCCGATCTTCTTCGACACTGTGAGTCCAAGACGGATGCGCGGAGTACGGTTTGGCATGAATTGAAAAATCAAACGGGCACCGTAGATGCGGTGTCCGTGCCGTTGTATCCGAACGAAATCCCGGCGTTTCAGCACCCGACGCGTCTTAGAGAACGTCTCGGAGTGCGGAACTGGCGCGTCGGTTGACGCGCCCGGGATCACTTCTTGGGTGTCGAAACGGTGAGGCGCTTGCGACCCTTACGGCGGCGAGCTGAGAGAATTTTACGGCCATTGGTCGTGGCCATGCGTGCGCGGAACCCGTGGACGTTCTTGCGCTTGCGATTGTGCGGTTGGAAAGTGCGTTTCACTTTGTAACTCCATGACGAAACGAGGCGGCTATGAATCATCGACCACCAGACGCTGTCAAGGACAAAGCGTCTGGTAGCCGAAGAGAAGAGGAAGACAACGTGGACCGGCTATAAGAGCCAACCCATTATAATGATTTAGTTTTCTTGTAGAGTCCGGCGAATCCGGTCGATGCGCTGGCGCATCTCTGGGTCCGCATCGCGGAGGGCTTCAACCCGCTTGAGCGCGTTGATGACTGTCGAGTGATCGCGACCACCGAAGTGGGCACCGATCTGAGGCAAGGACTCTTCTGTGAGCTCTCGCACAAGGTACATCGCCAGCTGACGCGGCACCGTGACACTGCGATGGCGCCTGGGACCTTTCATGTCCCCGACGTTCACGCCGAACTCAGCGCCTACTACCCGGATTACATGCTGGGGATCAACCCGTTTCATGTGCGCCGTCAAAAACCCGAGGGTCTGCTCGGCGAGCTCGAGGTCAGGTTCGCGGCGTGACATGCGCGCCGTCGCGAGAACTCGACGCAAAGAACCTTCGAGTTCCCGGACGTTACGCGTGACGTGCCGCGCCATGAACATGGCGACCTCGTCCGGCAGGTGCATCGACTCGAGCGCGGCCTTTTGTTTGAGAATCGCGACACGGGTCTCAAAGCCCGGCGGCTTGATGTCCGCGATGAGCCCCCACTGTAGACGCGATTTGAGGCGGTCTTCCATATCAGGGATGCTCTGCGGGAGCTGATCACTCGTCAACACGATCTGCTTCGACGTCGTGTATAACTCATTGAACATATGAAAGAACTCTTCTTGAGTTCGATCCTTACCGGCGATGAACTGGATGTCATCGATGAGCAGCACGTCGCAACCATCCCGATACCGCGCCCGAAAGGCCTGGGTGTCCCGGGTCTGGATGCTCGCGATGAGATCGTTCACGTATTGCTCGCTGGTGACATAGAGCACCCGCGCGTCCGGGTTCTTCTCGATGAGCTCGTGCCCAATCGCGTGCAGGAGGTGCGTCTTGCCAAGACCCACGCCACCAAAAATGAAGAGGGGGTTGTACGCGTTGCCAGGGCTCTCAGCGACGGCGCGCGCGGCGCTCATCGCGAATTGGTTGGTGGGACCGTCCACGAAGGACTCAAACCGATAACGGTCGTTGAGCGGGATCCCGCCGGTCACCATGCGGCTATTGCGCAAAGGCGCCGAGGCCGTCGACCGATAGGGGGCCTCAACCGAGGCCGCGGTCAGCGAGTCGTCTTCAGCGACCACGAACGATATTTGATAGTCAAAAGATGTGGCGGCCCGAATCGAGCCCCTGATCTCTTCCAGGAAGCGCTCGGAGACCATCGAGCCATGCGCCGAATCCGGTACCATGAGCTCAATCTTCCGTTGTTTTTCATCGACGCTACGCAACCCCACGGGCTGCAGCCAGGTCAGAAAGTCTGAGCCCGACATGCGCGAGGAGAGGTCCTGTAGTGTTTTGTCCCAGATGTTCAAGACAGGTCCTGTGGCGAGTACTTGCACGCAAAATAGAGAGCCTGATGACCACTTGCCCGCGCCTCTCTACTACGCACACAGAGGGCGCAGCTCGCCATTCTCACGTACAGAGCGCAAAGGATTGACGAAAGGCGATGACATTAAACGCAGATCTTACAAGGTCAGATCCGCGTCTAGAGTGGGGAGGTGGTGATCGAAGATGAGTCTCCCCGTGACGAACCGACGCATGTCACGAGGCTGTTACGAGGCCACGAGGTGCACCCGCGGAGCCCTTCAGGGTTAACACCGCGCCGACCGGGATCGCAAGCGACAGATACCGTCAGCTGGCGTTTGGAAGGACTCATTTGGGACCGACCGACCCTAAGTCTTGAATGCGCCGCGTCTTCCGACGGTGGGTTCAAAAGTGTAAATCGTCGGAGCACCCTGTGGAAAACCTGGGGATAACCCGTGTCTAAGTCCGCCGACCTACCTGAACTGAGGGGCCCCTGGATCAGGTCGATCGTACGTCTTTTCAGGCGATTAGAATACCTGAACACGCACATGATTCGTCCGCAGCAGCAGCCAGAAACGCAGAGGCCCTGTGGATAACCCTGTGGACAAAGTGTGAACAGCCCGTGGACGAAGTGGGGGCTCTTTCATCGCCGGCACGAGGACCGACCGGCGCACCCCAAGTAGTCCACAGGCGGTCCACCGGTCGTACACGATCTTATCCACGCCCCAAGAGGTCGCCAAGCGCCGGAATTCAGGGACCCTGCCGCGGTTACCCACACTATCCACAGGGCCTATTAACTACGACTGGGGTTCTATTCCTAAACTCTTGTCTCTTCACTCTTACATAGCGAGGGCCGCGCGAGTCTGACGGGCCGTCCAAACCCCGTCAAAAAAACACAGCTAAAAACCTCGCCGCGATGGCACCTTGAGAGACCGACTTCGACGTCGGCCATCGCGCGATGGTCGCTGTCCGTTGATATTTCCGTGGAGCCTGCTAAGACTCTGGGCTCCCTGCGTTCGCTAGAGAACGCAGTCCACCTGCACATGACCGAGGCTGCTATGGCTACGCTCGATATTCGCATTGATCGCGCCGCTTTCCTGTCCGCGATCCAGCGAACTCAAGGAATCATCGACAAAAAGGGCAGCGGCAACGTCCTGTCGCACGTCCTCATCGAGTCCCGAGGCACGGGCCGCGTGCAGATCCTCAGCACGGACTACGACGTGACGGTCCTCATCGAGCTCGACGCTGAGGTGCAGATCGAAGGCAGCGTCTGCATCAACGGCAAGAGCCTCTACGACGTCATCAAGAGCCTCGACGAGCCCGTAATATCACTTGCTGGTCAAAGCAATGATTGGGTCATCGTCAGCGCGGGCCGATCCGTCTTCAAGCTCGCTGGCATGCCACCGCACGACTATCCGGAGATTAAGCTCCCGGTCGAGGTCGATTGGTTGGGTCTCCCCGCCGCGATCCTTCGCGATCTCATCGAAAAGACGTCGTTCTCGATGTCGAACGACGAGACGCGCATGAACATCAACGGCGTCTTCTTCAAGCTGTCCCCTGGCTCAGCTGATGGTTTGACGCGCACGACCATGGTCTCGACCGACGGTCATCGTCTGTCCAAGCTCGAGCTTGAGGCCGAGGTCTCCGGCTATGCGGGCGCCCCGGTGTCCGCGATCATTCACAAGAAGTGCATCGCCGAGATCAAGCGCTTGATCGACGCCGACACGTCCATCGTCGAGATCGGTTTCGCCGCGGGCCTCATCCTCTTCCGGTCTGGATCGACCATCCTCACGGTCCGCCAGATCGAAGACACCTACCCCAACTACGCGGGTGTCATCCCCAGCGCCCCGCCGATCCAGGTGATCATCCCGCGCGAGCGCCTCGCCCGGGCGATCCGCCGCAACGCGACGCTGACCTCGTCCAAGACCTTCATCGTCAAGCTCGAGCTTCAGACTGGGCGCGTGGCGATCACGGCGTCAAACCCGGACTACGGCGAAGGTCGCGACGAAGTAGACGTTGAGTACGAGGGCCCTGGCATGGTCATCGGTTTCAACTACAACTATCTTCTCGACGTCCTCGGTGCCATCCGCGGTGAGACCGCCGTCCTTCAGCTGACGGACGAATTCTCGCCGACCATGCTGACCTCCCCGACCGAGCCGGGCGCTGTCTTTGTCGTTATGCCCATGAGGGTATGAGCGACCTCGGGATGATACCCGGCGGTCAAGGGGCTGTGGATAACTCGTGTATTTGAAGGCTCTCGCGGCGTCGGGGTATCGAAACCTCGCGACCTTTCGGATTGAACCAGCTCAAAGGTTCAATATTTTTGAGGGGTTAAACGGTCAAGGCAAGACCAACCTGCTCGAGTCGATCTATCTATTGTCGGCCTTCAAGAGCCCGCGCGATGCCCGTGCGGCGGAGATGATCACCCTCGGTGAGGCTTCGGCTTCGGTCTATGGCGAGATTGTGCGCCGTGACATCAGCCGGACGGTCGAGGTCCAGCTCAGCGCGAAGGGCAAAAAGGTCATCCTCGATGGCAAGGCGATTACCGCGCTGCCATCGTCGTTCTCGCACCTGAACGCCGTCGTCTTCGGTCCGGATGATCTCGGACTCACGAAGGGCGGGCCCCAACCACGCCGGACCTTTATGGACCGTGCCGTCTTCGCCTCGACGCCCGACTATTTATTGGATCTCAAAGCGTATCGTCAGTCCCTCGACGCCCGCAATAAGCTCGTGCGCGACATGCGCGAACGTGGCCGAGGGTGGCGTTCTGGTGCACCCGTCGATGCGGACATGGTCGCGGCCTTCGAGGAGTCGCTCATCACGTACGGGCTCCGCGTTCTGTCTGCTCGCCTTCGCTTTCTTCGGGCTTTTACACCCTGTTTTCAGGCGGTTTTTTCGCGGGTGACCGACGGCGAGCTGAGGGCTGAGCTCTCGCCGGTCCTGTCCGCCCACCTGGATCCGCAGGCCCTCGAGGACGACCCAGAGACCCAACGTGAGGCCTGGCGACAGCTCCTCGCGCGTGGGCGCGACGCTGATATTCGCCTCGGCTACACCCGGGTCGGGCCACACGCCGACGATCTGTTGTGTACCATCGACGACAGGCCTGTGCGGACCTTCGCCAGCCAGGGTCAGCACCGGGCCTTCGTGCTCGCGCTGAAGCTCGCCGAGCTCGAGATCACGCGTCAAGCAATTGGTATTTACCCCATCTTCTTGCTCGATGATGTCTCCAGCGAGCTCGACGAGAGGCGCAATGCGCACCTCATGGCGACCCTTATGGACTCCGGTGGCCAGGTCTTTATCACGACGACGGATCGGCGATGGATCCGCGTGGGCGACGAGGGGCTCCAAGTCTACCGGGTGCATGAGGGCGAGATCTCTGCCGCCGACGTCGCTGTCTAGGAAACGGATGGAAAGCCTCGACGCGATCCACATCGCCGTTTAGGATCCCGCCGCGGGCTCAATTCGTTGAGTCAGCGGTCTCGGACGCCGTCGCGACCTCAATGTGTTTGAATACGGGTGGTTAACTATGGAACGTTTTGAAATTGAGGGTCAGCACAAGCTCAAGGGCACCGTCTTCCCGAGCGGTTCAAAGAACGAAGCGCTCCCGGTACTCGCGGCCTGTCTTCTGACCGCCGAGCCCGTGATGCTCAAAAACCTCCCGGCCATCGCCGACGTCGAGGTGATGCTTCAGATCCTCGAGCAGCTCGGTAGCAAGGTCGAGAGGCTCGCCGAAGACACGGTCCGCGTGACCGCCGACAACATCACCGACGGGCGCGTGGACGCCAGCCTCGCGCGCCGCATCCGCGCCTCCATCCTTCTCGCGGGGCCTCTCCTCGCGCGGGTCGGCCGGGTCGAGCTGCCGCCGCCTGGTGGCGATGTCATCGGGCGCCGCCGCCTGGACACCCACTTTCACGGGTTCGTCGCTCTGGGCGCCGAGTTCGCGCTCGAAGAGGTCTATCGGCTCGAGGGCAAAAACCTCGTCGGGGCCGAGATCTTCTTCGACGAAGCCTCCGTGACGGCCACCGAAAACCTCATTATGGCTGCGGTCTTAGCCGATGGCCAGACGGTCCTCATGAACGCCGCCTGCGAGCCCCACGTCCAGGGCCTGTGCCGCATGTTGGTGTCGATGGGCGCCGAGATCTCAGGTATCGGCACTGGGACCCTCCGCATTACGGGCGCTAAGAAGCTGCACGGCACGACCCACACCATCGGGCCGGATTGTCTCGAGATTGGTTCTTGGATCGGTCTGGCGGCCGTGACCGACTCGGACATCACCATCCAAGGGACACGCCCGGACGAGCTCCGGATGATCAAACACGTCTTCGCCAAGCTCGGCGTTCACCCCGAGATCGGCGAGAACCACGTGCGCGTCGCGCCCGGACAGCCCCTTGAGATCCGCCGCGATCTCCACGGCGCCATCCCGCGTATCGACGACGCTCCGTGGCCGGCCTTCCCGACCGATCTGATGTCCATCGCGATCACCGTCGCGACCCAGTGCAAGGGGACCGTGCTCTTCTTCGAGAAGATGTTCGAAGGGCGTATGTTCTTTACCGATTCTCTGATCTCGATGGGCGCCTCGATCATCCTCTGTGACCCGCATCGCATCGTCGTCGTCGGCCCAGGCCCCCTCTACGGCGGCCGCATGGAGAGCCCCGACGTGCGCGCCGGTATGGCCCTCCTCATCGCCGCGCTGGCCGCGAAGGGCACCTCGACGATCTACAATATTCGCCAGATCGATCGCGGATACATGAAGATTGATGAAAAACTTCGCGATCTTGGCGCCTCGATTATTCGGGGCGAGGGCTGATCAGGTCTTAGGCCATGACCACCGCTCATCCGTCCGATAGTCCAGAGGCCGGCTCAGAGGCCCTTCGCGTCCTCGGTCCCCTCCGTCGTGTCGTTGTGAAGGTCGGCAGCTCGACCCTTCAGGCCGTCAGCCTCGACTCCTTGATGGATGTCGTGGCCATGATCCGCGAGCGCGGCATCGACATCGCGATCGTCACAAGTGGCGCGGTCTCGTGCGGTATGCAGCGCATTCAGCTGACCGAGAGGCCGCGCGAGCTGACGCAGATTCAGGCCGTCGCGGCGATCGGCCAGGCGGATCTGATGGCGCGCTACCAGGTCTCGTTGGCGCGTCACAGTATCGTATGTGCACAAATATTACTCACCCACGGTGACCTCGCGGCGCGGCGCAATTTTCTGAATATTCGTCATACATTACACGAACTCTTCGGGTTCGGCGTCGTGCCCATCGCGAACGAGAACGACACCGTCGCGACCGACGAGCTGCGTTTTGGCGATAACGATCGCCTGGCGGCGGCCTTCGCGACCGTGGTCGAGGCCGATCTTGTGATCCTCCTGTCCGATATCCCTGCGCTCTTCGACGCCGACCCGCGCAGGGTCCCGACGGCCAAGCCCATCCACGACGTCCTCATCATCGGTGACTCCATTCGGGCGATGGCTGGCAAGGCCGGGAGCAGCGTTGGTACGGGTGGTATGACCTCAAAGATCCAGGCGGCCGAGATCGCGACGCAGGCCGGCATCCCGCTCATCATCGCCAATGGCGCTGATCCGTCGGTGCTGCTGCGAATTTTGGCCGGCGAGGTCATCGGGACTCTCTTTCACCCCCAGCGTCAGATCACGCGGCGCCGTCACTGGATTGGGTTCCTCTCCCGGGTCCTCGGCGTGATCCGGGTCGACACCGGGGCCGCTGAGGCCATGCGCAGTAGACCTTCGAGTCTTCTCCCGATTGGCGTCACCGCCGTCGAGGGGCGTTTTGACAGCGGCGACGCCGTCGAGCTGCGCGACCCCGAGGATAAGATTATTGGTCGCGGTCTCGTCAACTACAGCAGCGAAAAACTCCATGAAATCATTGGATTAAAGCGTAGCGTCGTGCTCGAAAAGCTCGAACGAGCGGATATGGATCCGGTAGTCCACCGAAATGACTTTGTCGTGGCCACCGATCTTGCCGCGGAGGGGACGCTGGGCGCTTAGTCGGCGCACCGCGTCGCCTAGAAGGTTTGACCTCTTTGCGTTCTCCCCCACCAATTCCGCGCCTACGGTCGGGTCTTGTCCTTACAGATCAAGGCGGGACGTGGCGTGTCATCGACAGGTCCATGGGCGGCGCGCGAATTCTCGGCGATGGACCTTGGCCGCGCTTTTTCGAGCTTCTCCTTAGGTCACCGGCCTCCCAGAGTCACCTCGTGGCCGAGCTCGCGATCTCCCGCGCCAAGACTCAGTCGATGGTACAGCAATCGTTGGACGTTCATCTCTTCGACACGCCGCGGGCCTGCGAACAGGTTCTGTCCCATGCGTCCTATCAGGGCTTCTACCGGCGGGATTCCTATTCGCGCCGAGCTGATACCTGGCCGCGCCTCACGCCGCTCGAGCTCCTGTCGCCACGCACCATTGGCATCCTCCGACGTCTCGGTTCGCCCTATCGCCTACGGGCGGATCGTTTGTTTGACACTTTTGAAGTTGTTAAGCGATTTCTGGACGATCGCCACACGCGCTTCGCTGACTCTGAGATCTTCGCCACACGCGCCGCGTTTCACATCACGCGCGCCGATCCCGCACCGATCCCTCATCAGCTCCGCCGTCAAATCGCCGAGGTCCTCGCGGCCAGCGGCTCGCTGTCATCCCATCTTCAAGACGCGCTCACCGCGATCTTTCGTGGCGGTCTCGCGGGTCGGGATCTCCCGATAGGCGAGGACGCCACGACGCTCTTTAGACGTCATATGGGTCGCCTCGGTCTCGTGCCGAGTTTCGCGCACGCCCTTATGTTACGCGGTCTCGCGGCGACTAGTTCAGATCGGCTGAACTCGCGGGATAGACGCGACATCGATCATTTCTTTTCAACTTATTCTGAGCTGCTCACGGAGCTCTTCTTTTTTCAGGCCCCCCGTAGTGCTCGGTTCTGGCGCGCCTCGGGCATGTCCGTCGTGGTGGCGGGGTTAACCACCCGCTCGAGGCTCCGGTGGTTCCACCGGCAGCGCCGAAAAGACCACCAGGATTGAACTGATTACGCGGTTTTGGCGTTGTCATGCGGCGTGGGCAGGGGTACAGTCCCGCCCCATTCCCGGCCCCGGCCCCCCCGCGCGGCTAGACCGACCGAATAAACGACCGAATAAAAAAATCCTTTTAGGTACCAATACATACGCCCATACGCCCTTTCGGAGGAACCGTGAAACTGTTTAGACTAAAGTCCGCAACCAACTACGTCTTGCCCGTCGCGGCCTCGCTCGCGATCTTCGGCTGCGGCAAAAAAGATCAGCCTGCGCCCGTCGAGGGTTCGCCCACGGCTCAGGTCGAAGGCAAGACCGACGGCGAAAAGCCGGCCGAGGCCAAGATCGACGGTGAAGCGCCCGTGGCCGGTGAAGTACCGACGCCCACAACGCCCGAGCGCCTGACGGGCCCCGTCGCCTCTGTCAACGGGACCGCGATCCCGGCTGAGGCTTTCTACGAAGAGGTCGATAAGATCACGGCGCGTGGCGCGCAGATCCCGGCCGATCGCGTGGCCCGCATCGAGCACAATATCCTGAAGCGCCTCATCGAGCAGGAGCTCATCAACCAGGCCGTCAAGACCTCTGCGGTGGTCGTGTCCGATGAGGACATCGCCGCGGGCTTCGAAGAGTACAAAAAGCGCTTCCAAGACGACGAGCAGTTCGAGAACTACCTCAAGCATGGCCGCGTCACGAAGGAGTCCATCGAGGCTCGTATCCGCGACCGCCGCTCGCTTGAGCTCCTCCTTGAAAAACAGGGCGATCTCGTCGTCGCCGACGAGGAGGCCAAAGCCTTCTACGAGAAGAACGAGCGCTTCTACACCGACAAGGCGGGCCTTCGCGCCTCACATATCCTCGTCAAGGTGCTTGAAAACGCGCCCGCCGAGGAAGAGGCCAAGGCTCAAGCCAAGGTCAAAGAGGCTCAGGCTCGTCTGAAAAAAGGCGACGCCTTCGACGTCGTCGCGCGCGAGCTGGGTGAAGGCCCGGCCGCCGAAAAGGGTGGCGATCTCGGGTTCTTCAGCGAAGGCCGGATGGTCAAGGAATTCGAAGACGTCGCCTTCAAGATGAAGGTCGACCAGGTCAGCGACCCCGTCCGCACCCGCTTCGGTTTCCACATCATCAAGGTGACCGAGAAGCGCGAAGACCGCAAAAAGCCCTTCGAAGAGGTCAAAGACCAGATCGTCAAGAGCCTGCAGAACAAGAAGTTCTTCACCGAGCGTCGCAAACTCCTCGCCGATCTCGAGAAGAACGCCAAGGTTGAAAAGTTCCTCCCGGAGCCCGCCCCGATCGCACCGAACGCGGCCGAGCACATGGGCCCGGCCGACCACCCGAATGGACCCGATGACGGCCACGGTCATGGACCAAACGACGGTCATGGTCACGGCCCGCAGGGTATGCCCCCAGGTATGGTCCCGCCCGGCGGTATGCACCCAGGTATGGTCCCGCCCGGCGGTATGCCCCCAGGTATGGTCCCGCCCGGCGGTATGCCCCCAGGTATGGTCCCGCCCGGCGGTATGCCTCCCGGTATGGTGCCCCCGGGTGGTATGCCTCCCGGTATGGTCCCGCCGGTTCCGCCGCCAGTGCCGGCTCCGGCGCCCGCGCCCGGTCAGTGACCTGCGCCATCGAGTTAGGCAGACCAAACGCCACGGCGTCGGTCAGTGCGTGACTTGAGGCCAAGGACAGGATAGACAACGACGCCCGCTGCCTCTCACGAGGCGCGGGCGTCAGTCGTTTCAGGGGGTTTCATCTCATGACCTTTATCGCCACCCGTGGTCTCCAGTTTCGCGAACCGCTGATCTTTGAACGCTCCAGCCCAGGGCGCAGCGCCGCGTCGTTGCCCGCCAGCGCGCACACGACGGTCGGCCAGATCGCCATCCCAGCTGGCTTGCGCCGCAAAAAAGCGCCCCTGTGGCCTGAGGTCTCTGAACCGGAGGCGGTCCGCCACTTCATCCGCCTCTCGCAGCAGAATTACGCGATTGATACCGGGTTCTTCCCGCTCGGGTCCTGCACGATGAAGTACAACCCGAAGATCAACGAGGACGTCGCGCGCCTCGAGGGCTTCGCGGACCTTCACCCACTGGCGCCCGTCGGCTGGATGCAGGGCGCTCTGCAGTTGATGTACGAGCTTGAGCAGTATCTAGCTGAAATTATTGGTCTCCCGGACGTCACGCTGCAGCCGGCGGCCGGCGCCCAGGGCGAATTTACAGGCATGGCCGTCATCCGCGCCCGCCTCATCGACCGGGACGGCGCGCCGCGTAAGAAGGTCCTCATCCCCGACACGGCGCACGGGACCAACCCGGCCACCTGCACGATGCTCGGCTACAGCGCGGTGACCCTGAAGAGCTCCGATAGGGGGATCTTGTCGCCCGAGGCCGTCCTTGACGCGATGGACGATGACGTCGCCGGCATCATGCTGACGAACCCCAACACCCTCGGCCTCTTTGAGCCCGGTATCAAGGCGATCGCCGACATCATCCACGCGCGTGGCGGCTTCGTCTATTGCGACGGCGCGAACATGAACGCGCTCCTTGGACGCGCCCGTCCAGGCGACATGGGCGTCGACGCGATGCACCTCAATCTGCACAAGACCTTTTCAACACCACACGGTGGTGGCGGCCCGGGCTCGGGCCCCGTCGGCGTCGTCAGCGAGCTCGCGCCCTATCTGCCGATCCCGCGCATCGTCGAGCACAGGAACGATTCCGGCGCCAGCTACGCGCTCGACCACGCCTGCGAGAAGACGATTGGCCGCGTGAAGGCCTTCTTCGGCAACTTCGGCATGCACGTCAGGGCTTACACCTACATCCGCGAGCTCGGGCGCAAGGGTCTCCTTGACGCTGGCGAGATGGCTGTGTTGAACGCAAACTATTTGCGCGTCAAACTATCGGATACCTTTCATGTTGTCCACGATACACCCTGCATGCATGAGGTGGTCCTGACCGACAAATACCAGCGCAAGGCCGCCGACATTGAGACCCGCGATATCGCGAAGGGCCTGATCGATCGCGGTTTTCACCCGCCGACGACCTACTTCCCGATCTGCGTACCCAACGCCATCATGATCGAGCCCACTGAGTGCGAGAGCCTCGAGACCCTCGATCTCTTCATCGAGGCCATGCGCGATATCGACGCACAGAGCCGCACGGCGCCGGAGATCTTGAAGACCGCGCCGCATCTGCCGCTCATTGGGCGCCTTGACGAGACGCGCGCCGTGCGAAAGCCGATCCTGCGTTGGCGGCCCGAGTCCACGGTTGATGCTCAAAGCGAATAAGGGCCACTCTCGCACGCGGGGCCTGTCCATCGCGACGCGGATCTTTTTGAGCTTCGCCTCGATCGTCGCGGCCTTCAGCATCGCGTCCGCCTTTACGCTCTACCGAATGGGCTCTCTTCGGGAGTCGGTGACCGTGCTCTGGAAAGAGCTCGTCCCGACGACCAATCAGCTGCGCGTACTTTCACGTCAAATCAAATCGGTCGAAGAGTTCCTCTCTTTTCGTCGGCCCACGGACGCCCAATGGCTTGGCCAGGTCCTTCCCGGTCTGGAGCCCTTTGATGGTCAGTACGGGATGGGTGAGGCGGGTCGGCGCCTCCTGGACCTCACCGCATCGGGGGCGATCGCGTCGCCCGAGCGGGAGCTCATCGAGGCCACCGGGCGCTCGCTGTCGGACTTTAGCCAAGGCCCAGAGCTCGCCTCGTCGCTCGCCGGCGCGGCGCTGAGCGCCCTTGAGGCCGTCAGCCCCAACCTCGAGTCGACCAACGACGGGGTCTTTCGTGCCTTGGTCCTGCGCGTCCTTGAGCTGGTGCAGGCCGGTGACATCGGGACCGACTCACCTGAGACGCTGGCGATGGTCAAGGTCTTGCGCCGCATCAACCGCGAGCTGAACGAGAGTGTCCGCGCCCTCGGGGGGCCGGTGCGACAGCTCGACCTGCGCATCGAGGAGGAGCAGCGGACCTCGACCCTCATCGCGATCCTCATCGCGCTCGGGGCCGTCGTCATCTCCATAGCCCTCCTGTGGCTCGTCCAGCGTACCCTTCGGCCCATTCGTCACCTGCGCGACGGCGCGCGCCGCATCGCCGCAGGGGACTACGCAGAGCGCGTGGACATCCAACTATCGGACGAGATCGGGGGGCTCGCGGACGAGTTCAATACGATGGCCGAGAGCCTGCAAGCTCGCGACCAAGAACTCGAGATCAAACACAACGAGCTCCTGCGTTCAGAGCGCCTCGCGGCCATTGGGCGCGTCGCAGCGCAGATCACACACGAGATCCGAAACCCTTTGAGCTCCATTGGTCTAAACGCTGAGCTGCTCGAAGACGAGATCGCGGCGCTCCCCGACCCCACCGCGGCGTCGGAGATCCTCGGCGCCATCGCGCGTGAGGTCGAGAGGCTCAAGGGAATTACCGAAGATTATCTTCAATTTGCCCGGGTTCCGCGTTCGGAGTTGGTCTCGATGGACCTCTGGGCTGTGTTGCGCGATCTGCTCGTCTTCCTTGAACCGGAGGCGCGTCTGTTGCAAATCGCGCTGGTCGCGCCCCCGAACGGCCCAGCCGCGCAAGCGCAGACGTGCATCGAGGCCGATCCGCAGCAGGTCCGTCAGGCGCTGATGAACGTCTTCCGCAACGCGTTCGAGGCGCTAAAGACCAAGGACGAACCCCGGACCGTTCGGGTCTCCATGCGCCCCGCGGATGCGGGCTGGTTGGAGGTCACCGTTGCCGATGATGGGCCAGGGATCGCGCCGGAGATAAAGGCCCGCCTCTTCGAGCCCTTCGTCAGCGACAAGAGCCGAGGCACGGGTCTCGGACTGGCGCTCACGCGGGACATTATGGTGGCCCATGGCGGGGAGATCCGGATCGATTCCTCCGGCGTCGCGGGCGAGGGAACCTCGGTCCTGCTGCGATGGCGGCGGTCGCCGGTGGACGTGGCGTAGGGCGACCCACCTTTGGTGGACCAGCGCGGCTTGTGAAAAAGACGACGACGCGGTAGAAGAATCCCTTGTTTTCTTCTTGAAAGGAATGCGCTGCGATGCAGTTCACGGTCATGACTTATAACATCCGCCTCGGCCTCGAGAGCGACCTTCAAACCATCGGCGACATCATGACCGAAGCCGATATCGTCGCGGTTCAAGAGGTCGGTATCGATTGGTTCCAGGGCGATGAAGGCAACCAACCGCAGACCTTGGCGCGCATCAGCGGGCTCGGTCATTTTCGGTTCGCGTCGATCCTCACGCACACGCCCGGTGAAGAGACGCCCGCCCCGCGCCCGGCGCCCACGCCCGATGATCGCCCCGGTTTTGGCGTCGCGCTCTTTTCGCGATTCCCGCTAGGGCCTTGGACCCGCCACCGTCTGCCCAAGCGCAAAGACGAGCAGCGCGGGATCCTGTCGACGACGGTCGTGACGCCGAAGGGACCGATGAGCGTCCTCGTCACCCACCTCTCGACACACCCGATTGACCGCGCTCTGCAGATCGCGGGCCTCGTGCGTCACGCACAGACGCAGGCGACGCCACTTATCGCGATGGGCGACTTCAATAGCGAGGCGGACCATCCGGACATGCTGCAGCTCTCGCCCTATCTGCGGAACGCGGCTGGCGAAGAGGCCTTCCCGAGCTACCCGGCCAGCGCGCCGGAGCACGCGATCGACCACATCTATATTACCCGCGAGATCGAGATTATCGGACCGGCGATGCCGCTGCCTGTTCCGGGTAGCGACCATTTTCCGGTGATCGCGAAGCTCTCGATCTGAGTTCAGCCTGAGCTATCCCTGATAACCGCCTTGTATGGGGCGGTTTTCTTCGTTCTAGGCCTTCTTGCGTCTCCCAATACTGAGGGCGTTGGTCGGAATGAGCAGCGGCGGGGCGGGTCCACGTGGTGTCGCCGCGTCCTCATTGGATGCGCAACCGTTGCAGCCGCCCGCGGCCGCGCTCCCCGTCTTGAGCAGGCGCCGCCGGATCCAAAAGGCGAGCAAGAGGATGCTCACGCACCCGATGATGGTCGCCGTATCTTGCCAATTCCAGGGGATTGTCTCGATCATTGGTCCCTCCGTTTGGTCCCTCGACGGGCTACGCCGCCGCGCTGCCGATCTGATACACAAGCACGGCGGCGCCCCAGGCTAGGGCTGTCATGTAAACAAACACGAAAACCGGCCACTTCCAGCTGCGTGTCTCGCGTTTGATCGCGCCAAGCGTCGCGACGCACTGACTACACAGCGCGAAGAAGACCATCAGCGAGAGCGCGATCAGCATCGAAAATGCCGGCGTACCGTCCTCGCGCTTCGCCTCGCGGAGCTTGGCGCGGAGGCCATCGTCGTGTGAGGCGGCCTCGTCGAGCTCGTCTGTGTCGTAGACCCCAGCGTCAACGCTATCGACGCGATAGAGAATTCCGAGGGTCGGGATGATGAGCTCGCGGGCAGGGAAGGCCGCCAAGATGCCGACGGTAATGCGCCAATCAAAGCCAGCGGGCTCGAAGATCGGGGCGATCGCCTTTCCGACGGTCGCGAGGGCGCTGGCCTCGAGAAACGCCGCCTTCTCTTCGAGCTCCAAGATGGCGTTAGCCACCTCGGTCTCCTCGGGTGCTAGTGTCGCGATGGCCGATCGTTTGTCTTCAAAGCTCTGAACCAGCTCAGCGGGCCGGGGATAGTAGGAGAGAATCCAGATAATCACTGAAGCCGACAGGATCACCGTGCCGGCCATGGCCAAGAATGCGGTGCAGGCCGAGAGGACCTGCCGCAGGACGACCCCGAGCGGAGGGCGCTGGTAGACGGGCAGCTCGAGCATCAAGAGTGCGCGCGGCCCTTTGAGCGCTGTGCGCCGCATGATGAGCGCCACGACGGCGGCCGCCACGATACCGAGGGCGTAGAGCGCGAGCAACACGAGCCCCGCGACCGCGGGCTGGAAGAAGGCGCCGATGAGCAGGACGTAGACCGGCAGCCGCGCCGAGCAGCTCATCAGCGGGGCGACGAGTATGGTCGCGATGCGCTCGCGTTCGTTTTCGATGGTGCGTGTCGCGAGGATCCCGGGCACCGCGCATGCAAATGAAGAGGCGAGCGGCACAAAGCTGCGCCCAGACAGGCCGACGCGCGACAGGGGACGGTCGAGCAGGACCGCCGCCCGCGCCATGAAACCAGAGGCCTCGAGCAACGACACGAGGAAGATCAGGATCGCGATCTGCGGTAGGAAGATGAGGGTCGCGCCAAGCCCCCCGACCAACCCATCCACGAGAAAGCTCTCAAACGGGCCGGGCCGGGCATCGCCAAAGAGCCCCGAAATAAAACCCGAAAGAGCCCCTTGCCCGTCTTCGATGAGGCCCATTAGCGGGTCGGATCCGTAGAAGAGCAGCTGAAAGAGGACAAAGACTAGCAGCGCGAACAAAGGCAACCCGAAAAATCGATGGAGCACCACGCGATCGATCTTGTCCGAGAGGCGCTGCCGCGACGGCGTGTGACTCCCCTTGTGACTGGTCACGCGCCTGACGAGCGCCGTGATACCAGCGTAGTCCGGCGGAATTGACCCCTCGGTGAGGGTCCCTCCAAGGCCGATGGCCGCTTCGCGCAGCGCCTTGCCGAGCGCGTCGAAGGCCTCGCGCGAGCGAGGTGCGTGGGCGTTCACGGGCACGATCGGTAGCCCTAACTGAGCCGACAGGGCGGCCGCGTCGACCACCCCGCCTCCGAGGTCGACCTGCGTGAGCGCGATGACGATGGGCCGCCCAAGCACTCCTAGCGCGTCGACCAGTGGCAAACCGAGAGCCAGCTTCGTGGCATCAAGGACGGCGCAGATGACGTCCGGTGCGGTATCTGGATCTTTGAGCCACCCGACCGTAATTTCTTCGTCTGGTGAGACCGCTTCAAGCGAGGCGAGTCCCGGCAAGTCGATCAGCACCAGCGGGGTTGTCGGGTGGGGGAGCATCGCCTCGACGCGCTCGACCGAAGAACCCGGGAAATTCACGGGCCTCTGCAGGGTTCCGGTCAGGTGCATCAACACCGAGGTCTTCCCGGCGTTCTGGCGCCCTACAAGGGCGACGGTCTTGGGTTTGTTGTCCGAGCCGCTCATTGGGACTCCGGATGCTCGCTATCGCCGACCAAGATGAGCGCCGCCTCGTTTTTGCGAAGGGCCACTCGGCCGTGCTCCAGCGCGACCACAATGGGATCACCGAAGGGGGCCTTACCGATCACTCGGACGTGAGCACCAGCGCGGAACCCGAGGGCCGCCAATCGACGCGAGACTGTTGAGTCCTCGGTGATACCGGATATCTCGCGGGTCGAGTCCACAGGGATGTCGGATAGGGCGGTCTGCATGGCGGCCTCGCGCGGGGAAAGCCAGACCGTGGCTCCAGCCTCGCGGCGCCCAGCGAACCACTTTTGAAAATGGTTTTCAAGAAGAACCCGCCGCTGCGGTGTTGGGTGACGCGCGGCCGCGCGCCGTGCTAGAGTGCAGCGGTCGCAGAGGTGCGACGTCGCCAACCAAACCAAGGAAACTCGATGCCTCAATCAACACAACAGGAAACGACGGCCCTTCTCACGACCTTCCCCCTGTCCGCGATGGCTCAGCCTCTTGTTGATTTCTTGAAAGCCAATGGGGTCGCGACGAAGACCACGGGCGATCACACGGGCCTCGGTCTCAACGCCCCCGCACAGGTCTTTGTAGCGGAATCGGATTTACCGCGCGCCGAGACCCTCTTGGCCGACTTTTGGGCGCAGAATGAGGCCGACGGCTCTGAGCGCTGATATCCGCAAAGTGCGCTCTATTCGGCGGTCGTTGGGTGGGCCAGGTGTTCGAACTCGATGGTGAGCGAGCTCGAGTCAGCTGCGGAGATCCAGCCGCGAGTCCACGTGTTCTTGGACGTCCGGACGATGAAACCATGACCCATTTTGACCCCGAGGTTGGGGCCAGTCATCGTGTCTTTCGGCACATCCGTGGGCACCACCGCGAGGTTGTCGAAACGTCGAAGCACACCGCCGCCGCCCATGAACCAGTTGATCGGCCTGTTGTCCGTCGGTGAGCTTCCCCCCGTCACCAGGCTCAGAGAGCTCCCGCTGGTCCGCGCGATGAGATCGCTGTCGCGGTAGTTGCCGGTGGCTTGGACGGTCCCAGTGATGAACTCGACGCCTTGCTCCTTTTTGAGGGTGACGGTGCCGCTCGCCCCAACGATCTCACCGCTATCGCAGGCGGCGATGAACGCGGCGCCGATGAGCACGACTAGCGACAGTTGGCTGATTTTATTGAACATCTTTTGTTCCCTTGGGCGCATGGCGGCGCGCGCGCGAGTGGTTGGCGGTCGGAACCTAGACCGGAACCTATCCCGTTTCCAAGGCTTGATGCGGGCCGCTCGGTTAAAGACCGTTTGAGAGCGATCGACCGCGTCGCTTGTGCCGATACATCGACGCGTCGGCGTCCGCGAGGAGGTTTTCCCGCGTGTGTCGATTGGGGCGGGTCGAACCCGTCCCGATGCTAAACCGCACCCGGTGTCGCGCGCCCTTGCTGGTCTCGGTCAGGACCTGGCGGAGCCGCTCTGCGCAGATGAGGGCGCCGGCCTCGCTCGTCGCGGGCAAGATCACCGCGAATTCATCGCCGCCGAGGCGACACACAACGTCGAGGGTGCGGAGCTGGCTTGTCAAAAAGGCGGCGACCCAGACAAGCACCTCGTCGCCCTTGGCGTGCCCCCAACGATCGTTGACGCGCTTAAAATCATCGACGTCGATCAGCAGCACGCTGACATCATCGCCAAACCGTTCATAGCGCGCGAGCTCGCTGGCGATGCGCTGTTCGAAGTAGCGGCGGTTGTGAAGGCCCGTCAAGGAGTCGTGCATCGCGACGCGTCGGAGGGTCTCCAACTCTTCCCGAAGTTTCGTATTCTCCACTGCGAGGGTCGCGGCGTCCGCGGCGAATTCCGACACGGGCCGAGTGCGGCGGCGAAATGGGCTCGGCGCGACCTCAGTGACGGTCCCGCGGACCTCTGAAAAAGGAGACCTCAACACGTTCAACACCTTTGTTTTCGTTCTGGGGACACGTTGCCGCCCCGAGGCCTGACGGTCCAGAAAATCGCTCCTTATCCGAGCCCGCCGGGGTTTCGACCGTTGCCAGTGGGCCTGTCGCGCACTAAGTTGGCCCCCATGATGACACCCCGCACATTCACCCGTATCGCCGTCTACTGCGGCTCCTCCTCGGGCGTCGCGCCCGAGTACTTCGCTGCGGCTCGCGCCGTCGGTGTGGGCCTCGCCGAGCGTGGCATCGGCGTCGTGTACGGCGGCGGGCGCATGGGCCTCATGGGCGCGATGGCCGACGGTGCGCTTAACGCCGGCGGCGAGGTCATCGGCGTCATCACCGACAAGCTCGCCGGGCTAGAGGTCGGCCACGCCGGCCTGACCGAGCGCCACGTCGTGCCGACCATGCACGCACGCAAATCCATGATGGCCGAGCTCTCGGACGGGTTCATCGCGCTGCCGGGCGGCTGGGGCACCTTCGAAGAGCTCTTTGAGGCCGCCACCTGGACCCAACTCAACGATCACATCAAGCCTGTCGGGCTGCTCAATATTCGCGGCTACTACGATAAGCTGATCGAGTTCTTGGCCTACGCCAATGCCGAGCGCTTCATCCGCGACCCCCATCGAGGCATCGTCCAGGAATCGAACGACCTTGAGACATTGCTAAAGCAAATGTCGGAGGTCGAACTACCCTTGCTGGGCACCTGGCGCCCCTGAAACCCCGTCGAAGGCCCAATCCATGACCGACTCCGTGACCACTCCGCACGCGCATTCCCGCGATCTCCTTGGCTATATCGACGCCTCACCGACCTCGTGGCATTGCGCCGCCGTGACCGCGACGCGCCTCGACGCGCTCGGCTTTAGACCTCTCATTGAGGACACGGCCTGGAACCTCGCGGCCGGTGGCGCCTATTATGTCGTCCGCGCCGGCGCCATCGTCGCCTTCCGCCTCGGCAAGAAGGCCCCGTGGGAGTCCGGCTTCCGGATGATTGGTGCACATACTGATTCGCCGCACCTGCGTCTCAAGCCCCTTCCCGACCACACCGCGTCGTCCGTGCGCCAGCTCGGGGTCGAGGTCTACGGCGGGGCCATGTGGTACTCGTGGCTGGATCGCGATCTGGGCGTGGCCGGCCGGGCCTTCGTCACGACCCCGAGTTCAGCGACCCCGACCGAGCGCCTCTTCGCCATTCGGCGGCCGATCTGCCGCATCCCTTCTGTCGCGATTCACCTCAACCGCGAGGTCAATACGGCGGGGCTCAAGCTCAACTCGCAAAAAAACCTCGCGCCTCTGTTCGCCATGGAGTCGACAGACATCAACTTCAAGGGCGTCATCGCCGCCGAACTTGGGCTTGAAGCCGCGAACATCGTCGGTTGGGACGCGGCCCTCTTTGATGTCACGCCGTCGACCCTCGGTGGCTGGGACGAGAGCTTTATCTTCGCGCCTCGCCTCGATAACCAAGCGAGCTGCCACGCCGCGCTGATAGCCCTCAAAGAGGCGCCGGCCGGTGACGCGACCCAGATGATCGCGCTCCACGACCACGAAGAGGTCGGCAGCCTATCCCGCGAAGGCGCCGATGGTCCCTTTGTCGAGACGCTGCTGCGCCGTATCTGCCGGCCGGGCTTCTGGCGGGATGACTCGGAGGGCGGCGATCACGCCGAGCTCTTCGCCCGCGCCATCGCCAAGAGCTGGCACGTCAGCGCCGACATGGCACACGCCTCACACCCGAACTACGCCGACCTGCACGAGCCGGAGCACAAGCCCCTCATCAACGCGGGCCCGGTCATCAAGATCAACAGCAACCAGCGCTACGCCACGAACGGTGAGAGCGAGAGCTTCTTCGCGGCTTTGGCGGCTGACGTCGGCATCGCCGTCCAGCGCTTTGTCACGCGGACAGATCTGGCCTGTGGCACGACCATCGGCCCTATCGCCGCGGGGCGTTTGGGGATCAAGACCGTCGATGTCGGCAATCCCATGCTCTCGATGCACGCCATCCGCGAACAGTGCGGTAGCCACGATCACCCGCAGATGATCACGGTCATGACACGCTTTCTTGCGAGCTGAGTAGTTGCACGAGGCGCGTCACGAATTCACGCTGCGACGGATGGAGTCTCACGCCGGCCTCGTCCGATAGCACGAACGCGGCCGCGTCGACGGCCGGGAAGGCCAACTCGAAGCCACTGTGAGCTGGCCACTCCATGCGCAGCTGCGGTGGGAGGTGGGCCCTTGGCGGCTCGGAATCGGCCTCAAACGCGAACGCGATGAGCCGGTAGCCGTCAGCGGTGATGATCTCGCCCAAGGGCAGCGCGACCGTCTCGACGAGCAGCCCCGTCGCGTCATCGAGCGCGCGGAGGGCCGTCTCGACGAGGTCTGACTCACGCGTCGAGGTCGCCGTGTGTTCCTGGGTCGGGAACAACCACGCGCCTAGGTCCTGACCCGCAAAGAGGGGCGCCCCGGGATGGGTGATGAGCAGCTCAAATGCCGAGGCGGCCGCATCAGGATGGGGCCGCCTCCACACAATCGCCGCGACGCCAAAGGCGTCTCGCGTCGAGATCGTCATCCGCCCGTCCTCATTGACCGCCGAAACCGCTGCCGCCGGTCGGCTGGGCCGGCTGAGCGGGCACGGGCGTCGGGGCCGTGCCGCCGAATCCGCTGCCACCCGTGGGCTGACCCACAGGCACGGGGGCGCCGCCGCCGAAACCGCTGCCACCCGTCGGCTGACCGGGGACGGGCGGCGGGACCATGCCGGGATTCTGTCCGCCCATCTTGCCGCCGTTCACCACACCGTTATTCACCGGCGGCATCGCGCCAGGGCCGGTGTTGCCGAGCTTGCTACCCGGCTGCGTGCCCGCGTTCGCCGGCTGCGGTACGAGATCGTTCATGAACTTCGTCACGCGGCTGTTGAGCGCCGCGACCGCGCGCGCGCCCTCTTCGCCGGTGCCGCTCTTGAGCGCCTCGAATTCAGTTTTGAATTCAACTTTTTTTGCGTCCAAGGTCATCTTGAACTGGGGATTCTTGGCGCCGAGGGCGTCCATCTCATCAATGTGCTGCTGAAAATAGCGTGCCTGGCTCTCCATCGTCGGGGGACCACAGGCTACAAACAAAAAGGCCGCGAATAGCACCGCTACAAGTCCGGATTTCTTCAACATTGTCATATCTCCTAGATAAAATAGATAAAAGTTTGAATAGCACTGATGCGAGGTCAGAGGACGTCCGTGTACGCGCCGTAGGTCTGGGCCTCCATATCGTCGGCCGCCTTGGCCACCCAATAGATAGCCTTGCCGACCTCGGTCAGGTCCGAGGTACGGTCGAGCAAGGAATGAAGGATAATGATGTCCGATCCTTTGAGCGCGACGCGCCCCCAGGACAGCTGCATGTTCAGCTTCAGGAGAGCCCACGGATCGTTCTTCGTCGTGACGTCGGCGGCCTTGGACCAGATGAACATAATCGCCTCGTTGTCACCGTCGCGCGCGGGGGTCAAGGTGACGACCTGGGTCCGCCCTTGCTGCGTCACGACCTCGATGCGCAGCTCGCCCGTCATCTCTTGGCGGCACGGCCAAGAGCGCATCGCCGCAGCCTGGGTTGCGAGTTGAAGGATATTCATCGGAGGGCCTTGGGTGTGAGGAGCGCGGTCTCTCGCCGCGGCGCCCCAAGCCTAACCGATTTAGAAGTGTTGACAAGCCCACCCCAGACGCTTCCGGGGCGGGCCGAAATACCTATTCCTTGGGCGCTGGGGCCTCGACGACAGTGATGGACCCGCCCTGCGCCACGCGCAACTTGTAGTTAGCCTTGACGTTGCCGAGGAGCTGCACGTCGCCGTTTGGCCAGCGGATCGTCACATCCTTCGCGCCCGTGTCGCTACCGAGGCCGAAGTACATCTTTCGGCTCGCTTGCGTATTGTAGTGGCCGCTGCCGCCGACGACCTCGCGGACATGCGCGCCGACCCGGGTGCGCATCGTGACGCGGGTACCCGTGGAGTCGCGCGGGGCTGTCGCGATGGTCTCGATCACGAGGTAATTATTACTCGCGGCCTTGTTCTCGAAGAGGCGGCCGGTCGCAGATTGCGGCATAAAGAAGTCGAGGTCTCCGTCGCTGTCGACGTCGAGCCACAGGGTCGCGCCTGGCCTGTCGATGTCGACGCCGCTCTCTTCCCAAGTCTTCTTCGAGAAGCGCTGAAGCTCTGATTGGAGGTAGACCTCGAGCTTCGAGCCGCCACGCAGGCGGCTCACAGAGAGGTCCAGGCGTCCGTCATTGTCGAAGTCGATAAAGAAGGGGTGTAGTTCGTCCTCATAGTATTCGAGTCCGCGCTCAGCGCTCTCCTCGCCAAAGACTCGCAGGGATCCTGGCGCACCACCTGGATTGACGTGCAGCATGGTGCGGTCCGTCTGCGAGTAGTCTGGGTGGGCGATGGTCCCGACGATGAGGTCTAGATCGCCGTCGTTATCAAAGTCGCCCCAGTGGCAGCCAAAGCCGTTGCCGCCGATGGGACCTGGGTAGGTCGTGCCGGCCATCACGACGGGCGTCTCGTCTTGCACGCCACCGATACCGCGGACTGTCGCGTGCACCTTGGAGACCTCGCCGAGGTCCACGAAGGCCATGTTCCCTTCGTTGCGCCACAGGAAGTTCCAGTCCCAATAAAGGGGCGGGCTATCGGCGGCAGGGCGGCCAGCGCCGTAGTTATTGACGAAGAGATCCATGTCGCCGTCATCGTCGTAGTCGGCGGGGCACAGGCCGTAGCCACGTCGCGCCACGTCGGCGAGGCGGGTGTCGACCTCGGAGGTCACGGGGTTGTGCTGTGAGGGCAAGACCGCGGGCGTGAACTTGCCGGTCCCATCGCCGCGGTAGAGCTCGTCGTTGCCGGGCATGTAGTAGTTGCCCTCGACGTCGCCGTCGTTGAAGAGGGTGATGTAGAGGTCGAGGAAGCCGTCGCCGTTGAAGTCGGCCATTGTGGCGGCCGACATCTCTTTATAGATCCCGCGGGCGGTGACGTGGGCCGCGAGCCCGCTCTCAGTCTGGCGCGTGAAGTGGCCGGTGCCATCGTTTAGCCAGATGCCCGGAACGCCGGGGGCACAACGGAAGGAAGTCCCCGAAAACGCGTCGATATCGCCGTCATTGTCGATGTCGCCGAAGACGAGGGTCACCATCAACTCGCCGGCCATCCCGGACTTGGTGGTCCAGTCCTCAAACGACCACGTGCTGGAACCTAGCGTCGTCGTATTGCGGATAAAGCGCGGCGTGTTGGGCGCCTCGATGTCCGCGTCCATCGGCAGCGACACGATGTCATCGCGTCCATCGCCGTCGAAGTCCACGACCATGGCGCGGCCGTTTCCAAGGCGTAGACCGAGGGGCTCAAGGACATCGGCCGTGTGATCAACAAAGAGGGGGAAGACCGCCGCTTTCGGCAGCCCGACCACCACAGGGTCGGTGTGCTGCCAGGGGCCCGTGAGGGTTGGTGGCGTCGCGGCATCGATGTCTGTCCCGGTGGCATCGGTGGCGTCGGTGTTGCTTGGCTTCGAGTCGTCTCCGCAAGCGTTTGTAGTCAGGAGCGTGCCCGCGAGGACCAGCGATAGGAAGGAGGAAAGGCAGGCGCGCATGAGGCAAATGCTCCGATGTGTTGGGGGTGGTGCGGTGTATCAACCCAGACGAAAGGACGCAACGATCCCCCGCGTTCGTTGTGGCGTACCCCGGGTTTCGGCAGGGGTTTCGGCCGACGCGCGCTCACGTATGAGGCAAATTCATAGAGACCACCATCGTTGTATGAATAATCATCATCAAAGGGCGGCGCGGAGCCCAAGGACGGTTGTGATGATGATGACCCCGACGATGTTCAGCGCGAAGCCCGTGCGGGCCATCTCGCCGACGGTGACCCGCCCCATGCCGTAGACGATCGCGTTGGGTGGGGTGGCCACTGGCAACATGAAAGCGCAGTTCGCGGCGAGGGCCGCGGGGAGCATCAGGACCTCGGGGCCAAGGCCGCTCGCGACGGCGATGGGGGCCAAGATGGGCATAAGCAGCGTGGTCGTCGCGGTGTTCGAGGTCACCTCGGTTAAAAAGGTAACGATGAGGGCTAGGGCGCCGATGACGACGATGGGCGCGAGGGTCCCAAGTCCGGCGAGGTTGGCGCCGAGGCTCTTGGAGAGTCCAGAGAGATCAAAGCCTTTGGCGAGGGCCAGCCCGCCACCAAAGAGTAGGACGACCTCCCACGGGATGCGTCGGGCGGTCTCCCAGTCGAGGAGGGCCTCGCCCCCGCGGGTCGGGGAACGCCAAAGAAAGAGGGCCACCGCGCCTGCGACCGCGATCGTGGCGTCGTCGACGAGGTCCTCGAGCCCGAGCCACTCGGCCCAGCCAAGGTGCTGTCCGCCGCCGAGATCGACGTCCCGCGTGATCCACAAGACGACCATCGTGCCGAAGATCAGCGCCACGCGCTTCTCGGCGCCCGACATCGGTCCGAGGGCCTTCAGCTCGCCCGTGAGGAGCGCCTTAGCCTCTCGGGCCGCGCCCGGTGAGCCCGTCCGGGGCCCGAGCCTGCGTACAAACCACCACCACGTGAAGGCCAGCATCGGTAGGCAGACAGGCAGCGCGATCCCGATCCATTCGACGAAGCTCGGGGCGTCGCCGAAGTGCTGCTGGACGCTGCCGAGGTAGATGAGATTCGTCGGTGTACCAACGGGTGTCAGCATCCCGCCGATGGACGCGCCATAGGCGATCGACAGGCACAGCGCCGACGCGAACTGGCGGGCGGCCCTTGGGGTCAAAAACTCGCCGCTGTCCTCAAGGCGCGTGACGAGGGCGAGCCCGATCGGCAGCATGATGAGGGCCGCCGCGGTGTTGGCGATCCACGCCGACGCGAGGGCCGTGACCAACAACATGCCGAGGATCAGGCGCCTCGGTGAGCTGCCGACCTTGACCAGCGTGATGAGCGCGAGGCGCCGATGCAGACCGCATCGCTCTATCGCGAGGGCCGCCATGAACCCCGCCATCATCAGCATAATGAAGCGGTCCATGTAGGTAGACGCGACGACCTTAGAGCTTGCAACACCAAAGACCGGCAAGAGCACCATCGGCAGCAGCGACGTCGCCGCGAGTGGGGCCGCCTCGGTGATCCACCAAAGGGCCACCCACCACGCGATGCCCGCCATCGATAGCCCTATAGAGTCACCGAGGGTGTGGCAGAGGATCGCGCCAAGGGGCCCCGCGATCCGCGCGACCGTCGTCACGCGGATACGGGCGGTCCCAGCGGTGTTGTGGGGGACCGTATCGGGTGCGGTCACTAAGGGCCTCGATGGATGTCGCGGTGGCGCACTTCGGCGGTGTGCCCCGCGGCGCCGAGGCGTCCCGACAGGGCCACCGCCAGCGCGACCGAGCGGTGATGCCCGCCCGTGCAGCCGATCGCGATGGTCAGTAGAGCCCTCTTCTCGCGCTCGATGGCCGGCAGCGCCTCAAGGAGCAGCGCCGCGATGTGGTCGAGGAGACGCGCCGCGAGCGGTTGGTCCATGACGAACGCCGCGACCTCCGGATCGAGCCCGGTCTTGTCGCGTAATTCATCAATAAAATAAGGGTTTTCCAGAAATCGGGCGTCGAACACGAAGTCGCTCTCCGGGGGTACGCCGTTGCGAAAACCGAAGGAGCAGACCTGGAGAGCCATGGCGCCGCTACCCGCCGATCCAAAGCGGCGATGCACCAGCTGCCTGAGGTCATGGACGCTCATCGCGGAGGTGTCCACCGTCAGGGTGGCGCGCGCCGCGAAGGGCATCAACCACGTCCGCTCAAGGCGGATAGCCTCATCCAGGTGGGGCGCCAGCCGCTGCGCCATCACGGGGTGCGGTCGCCGCGTGGTCTTGAAGCGGTTGATTATCGCCTCGTTTGAGGACTCCAAAAAGACGATGGAGACCTCGTGATCGGCGGCGTCTAGGACCTCGATGACCTGCTCGAGGTCGCCGAGGAAGGGGCGATCACGGATGTCGATCGCGAGGCCTACCCGGCGGACGGAGGCGTTGTCCTGGCAGAGCCGCAAGAAGGGGGGTACGAGCGGCGTCGGGAGGTTATCGACGCAGAAAAAGCCCGCGTCCTCCAGCGCGTGAAGCGCCGTCGTCTTGCCGGATCCGGCGAGGCCCGTGAGGACCACCACCTGAAGTTTCCCCTCGCTCATCGCGCTCCCCTTCTCACCACCTCTTCAAATCGGTTGGGCCTCGCAGGCGATGCCCTCTCGCCTGATCTCACGCCCGCGCGAGTCGGTCCCGGGGAAAAGCGCCTGAACCGTCTCCCACGAGGCGTCACCAGAAAAACGTTTAGCTCAAATCTTCAGCTTTGAGGGTCGCCGCGCCCTTGTGGTGCTTGCGCTTGGCCTTTTCGCGCGCCATCACCTGGTCGAGGCGGTCGACGCCGACGTCGATGGCCTCGAACATGTCCTCGCGCGTCTCCGACAGCACGAACGTGCCGTGGTCCGCGCTGACCCGAAACTCAGCGGTCCGATGAAATTTCTCGGCAGAGAACACGACCTCAATGGACATCTCGCGATCCTCGAAGCGCTCGAGTTTTTCGAGCTTCTCTCCGGTGTGGGTGCGGATGCGGTCACTGGCGTCCATGTGCCTGAACGAGTAGTTGATCTTCATGAAAACCCCAGGTTTTTAGAGCGTTATGCCCTTCGGCGCCCAGCCGCGCGTCGGACTCTCCGGTCGCGTCGAGCGTGTGATTCAGAACATCTGTTTTCGTTTGGACGATGTGGCGATGCCCATCATCTCTCGGTACTTTGCGACCGTACGTCGGGCGATACTCATCCCCTCCGCCTCGAGGGTCTCGCAGATCTTTTGATCTGAAAGTGGTTTCTTCGGATCCTCGTGCGAGATGAACTTCTTGATCTTCATCTTCACGCTCTCGGACGCGAGGTCAGACCCCTCGGTCGCGGTGATGCGGCTGTTGAAGAAGTACTTGAGTTCGTAGATGCCCTGGGGCGTCTGTACATACTTGTTCGTCGTCACGCGGCTGACGGTCGACTCGTGCATACCGATATCGTCGGCGACATCCCTGAGGATCAGCGGCCGCAGGTGCTCGGGTCCGCGCTCGAGGAAGTCGCGTTGAAAGCGGACGAGGGACTCGGCGACCTTGCGGATCGTGCTCTGGCGCTGGTGGATCGACCGAATGAGCCACATCGCGCTCTTGAATTTGTTCTGAATAAACTCGCGCTCTTCACTGCCTTTTTCCAAGGTCGTGCTGCGTTTGAGTTCGCGCTGATAGAAGCGCGACAGGCGCAGGCGTGGCAGCCCGTCATCGTTGAGTTGCACGAGATAATCCCGCCCGACCTTCACGATGAAGACGTCCGGCGTGACGTATTGGGGCTCCTCGCCTGGCGTCGAGAAGTTGCGTCCTGGCTTCGGTTCCAGCTCGCGGATGAGCTTCATCGCCCCCGTCAGATCTTCCATGTCGCAGTCGAGATCTTTTAGGACAGCGGCCACGTCGCGCTTCTCGAGGGTCTCGAGGTGCCGATCGATGATGTCGTGGACGAAGTCATCGCGAGGAAAGAGGTTCTTGGCCTGGATCAGCAAGCATTCCCGTAAGGTACGCGCGCCAACGCCGAGGGGATCGAGGTCCTGGATGATCTCTTCGAGGACCGACTCGAACTCGGACACATCGACGTGATGCTCCTCGGCCAGGGCGACCAGCTGCTCGTGCCGGATATACCCGTCGCCGTTGATGTTTCCGATGATGGCGTCCGCGATGTGGCGCTCCTCATCGGTCATGCTTAGGAGCTGAAGCTGCCAGTCGAGGTGCTCCGGCAAGGTGGCCCGCGCCGCGACCGTCTGCTCGAGGGTCGGGAGGTCGTCATCATTGAGACGTAGCTCGCGCGAGGCCGGGTCCGATGAGTAGTCGGCGTAGTCATCAATGAACCGGTTCATGTCGAACTCGGGTTCGGTCGAGTCCTTCTTGGCCTCTTTTTTAGCATCCTTCTCGAACGCCGCGTCGATGGCGTCGCCCACATCGCTGCTTGACTGCGCCTCGCCGTCGATCTCAAGGACCGGGTTCTCCAGGAGCTCTTGCTGAACGGTCTCTTCCAGTTCAGTCCGCGAGAGTTGGAGGAGCTTGATCGCCTGCTGCAGCTGGGGTGTCATCACCAGCTGCTGCTGCATTTTCAGAAACTGTTTGAGCTCCATGTTTATCGTTCCGCGTCCTGACAAATTCGCTGTCACGTCTGGTGGACCGACGCGCCGTTCTGGGTCCAACCTAGCACGCGTCCCGGCGCTTCTCAAGCCCACTTGGACCGCTTGGCACGAGATTTGAATGCGTCTTGCTCCGCCCCGCGCCAGCGTGTTACCGTCCCGCACCCAACCGCACCGGAGCGTTCTCTTATGTCACCTTCATTTGGACAGGTCTCTCAATGGCGCCGCCTGCTTGGACTCGCCGGTCTGCTCGCTGGCGTGTCGTTGACCGCCGGTTGCTCGCCTGACGATGGGGGTCCCGGCTGCGTCGATCGCCTCTGTGATCCGACGACCTTTACGACCGGCTGCTTTGGCAACAGCCTCTGGAAATGCGCCGGCGATGGCCTGAGCTATGCGTTCACCCCCTGCAACAACCAAGAGCGATGCGACGCGTCCAGCGCGCCCGCCACTTGCAGTATCAGGGTCTGCACAACCCCGGGCGTGTCAACGTGTCTCAACGCCGTGGAACGCGAGACCTGCACCATCGATGGTGGCGCGCGCATCCGCGAGACCTGCGCGTCGGGATCCGCCTGCCGTGACGGCGAGTGCGTGCCGAATGACTGCACCACCGGCGAAGATGTTTGCACGACCAACGGATTTTTGACGTGCGTTCAGGGCGCCTGGCAAGGCACGACCTGCCCCACCGGCCAGGTCTGCCTGATGAGCGGCGGTATCCCCAGCTGCGCGCCCAAGCGGTGTACGCCCCTGGCCGCCCGCTGTCAGGATCGCAATGTTTACACCTGCGACGCGCTTGGGGCGACCGAGACCGAGACGCCCTGCGCCGATGGCGAGGTGTGCCTCGGCGGTATTTGCCAGCCTCCCGTCTGCGGTGCCACGGCACCGACCGACGTCATCGGCTCAGAGGTGACTGAAGGGACCGCGGAAATTCGGTTCTCGGTCAACGGCACCGTCCGCGTGCTCGACCTCAACGCCCAGGCGGTCTTCACCGAGGCTGGCCGCCGCCTCGTGATCTCTGCGACCCGTAATAACCGTCGCGTTGAGATTCGCTTGGCGCCGACGACCACGCTCGTCACAGGTGGTTGGGATAGCGATATCTTCAACCCCACCCTCGCAACTATTTGCTACACCGACGGTCTCACGGGCGACGGCGTGGGCGACTGCGAGGCGCCGTTTACGCACCGCGAGGGGGCCTACAAGGTCACCATCCAGCGAAATGACGGCGTCGGCGGCCGGGTCCAAGGCACCTTTGAGGTCACTATGACGGACGTTAATCGCGACGAGCTGGTCTTGTCTGGCGGCTCTTTCTCGGTCACGCACCGATGAACTCACGCATCCTGCTTATCAATCGTCGCCCTGAACAGCGTCGGGTCGCCCTCATTGAAAATGGCGTCACGGCTGAGCTCTTCTTCGAGCGGATCCGGGACACGTCCCTCGTCGGCAACATCTACAAGGGCCGCGTCGTGCGGGTTCTGCCTGGGATGCAGGCGGCCTTCGTCGAGATCGGCCTGTCCCGCACGGCCTTCCTCTTCGTGGGCGACGTCGCCGGCTCTGGCGCGCAAGAAGAAGATGACGGCGATGACGGCGATACCGCCGACACGCCGAGCGCCGGCCGCGGCGAGAAGTACCCGCCTATCGATTCGTTGCTAGTCAATGGGCAGCAGCTCTTGGTTCAGGTGACGAAGATGCCGATGGGCACGAAGGGTGCGCGCATCACGACGCACATCTCGTTGCCCGGTCGCCACCTCGTCTACATGCCGACCGTTGAGCACGTCGGCGTATCGCGCCGGATCACCGAAGCGGACGAGCGCTCGCGCCTCAAGACGATGGCCAACGCCGTCAAGCCGGCTGAGGGTGGGCTCATCGTGCGCACGGCCGGTGAAGGCCTTGATCTCGCGCTGCTGAGAGAAGACGTCGATTTTCTTGTCGATCTGTGGGTGGACATCAAAGCCCGGGGCCTCGACGCGCGGGCGCCGACCCTCGTCCATGAGGACCTCGACCTCACGCTGCGCTCCGTCCGCGACCTCATCCAAGATGTCGATGACCGGGTCGTGGTGGACGACGACGAGGAGCTCGCTCGCATCCTGGACTTCGCCCGGCGGTTCATGCCGGACTTTCAGCACAACATTCAGCGCTGGGATACCGACGAGCCGATGTTCGAGCGCTACGGCGTCGAGTGGGAGATCACCCGCGCCTCTCGCCGAAAAGTATGGTTAAAATCAGGTGGTTATATCCTGATTGACCGGACCGAGGCGCTGACCGCCATCGACATCAACACGGGCCGCTTCGTGGGCAAGGCCAAGTTCGAAGACACCGTGCTGGTGACGAACCTCGAGGCCGTCAAGGAGATCGCCTATCAACTTCGCTTGCGTGACATCGGTGGCATCGTCGTCATCGACTTCATTGATATGGAGAGGCTCCTCAACCAACAGCGCGTGATCTCGGCGCTGACAGCTGAGCTCGAAAAGGACCGGGCGCAGACCCGGGTCCTGCCAGTCTCGCCGTTGGGGCTCGTTGAGATGACGCGTAAACGGGTCCGCAACTCGATCGTCGAGTCGCTGACGGAGTCCTGCTACTACTGCGAGGGTAAGGGCTATCTCAGGTCCCTCCAGGTCATCGCGGACGGGATCCTCCTAACCGTCCACCAGCAGCTCCGCTCGGACGGATCGAAGGTCGCTGAAATTAGAGCGCACCCACGCGTGACCGAGACCCTGGCCCATGACTTTCAGCGCGAGCTCGAGAGGGCCGAGACTATCTATTCGGCCGAGATCCAGCTCGTGGATGCAGAGGACTTTCATGTCGAGCGCTTTGAGGTCCGACTACGGGATCCCGGCTCTACGCGGGAGCAGCCGAAGACCCTGAGCTTCGAGCCCGAACCAGAATAGGTTGATCTCAATCTAAATTACGGCCTCAGTGCCGCCGCGTCTCGAGCCAGCCGAGGGTGACCTGCCGCGCGGCGTCGATGCGGCTCCTGACCAGGGTCGCGATGCGGATTCGGTCGGGATCGCTGCCAAAACGGTCCTCATGAAAGCGGGTCGTGAGCGCGGCGTGGCTGGCGTGGATCGCCTCGGCCTCGGCGCCAAGGGGTAGCTCAAGGGCCGCGTAGGCGTCGCGGATCTCGGTGGGGATCTCTCGGCTTGCGACCGGCGCGCTTGGCGTGGCGTCCCGCGCTCTGGACGGCGCGAGGGGGCCGTCAACCGTCGCTGGCTGGTCTCGGCTGGCCGGGCTCGAACCCCAAAGGGACGCGCCACGGTCGAGCTCCGTCCCTTGGCGCGCACCGCCAACATCCGGGCGCTTGGCCTCCCAGCCGTGGGTCCCCATCTCTTGGCGCGCGATGTCGACGTTCCTCTCGGCCCGGGCTAGCTCGGCCTCGGCCTCCGCGATGGCGCGCTGACGCGCCTCCTCGGGGGACCCGGCCGGCTCGTCGCGATCGGACAGGACCCGTTTCATTTCATTCAATTCTGCGCGTGCCACGCGGGCGATTCGGTCCCAGATGCTCATCTCGTCCTCCGTCTAATCGTCTCGAAAACTCGCCTCGGCGCTCATCGGGTCTACCATGGTCGACCATGTCATCCGATGTCCAAGCCTACCTCGACCACCTCCGTCTCGTCACGCGCGTTTCGCCTCACACCCTGAGGGCCACCCGCGCCGATCTGCGCGACTTCGAGATGTTCTTTGAGCGCGCCGCGGACGATGTGCCGCCTCCGCCTCTGGCCCATCTTGACCGCCTCTCGGTGCGCGCCTACCTTGCCTCTCTTGCGGACCGCAATTCCCCCCGCACCATGGCCCGCAAGCTCGCGACCTTACGCGGTTTCTATCGCCACCTCGTCCGAGCCGGGACTATTGACGCCTCACCCATGGATGGCCTTGTTAATCCACGACAAACTCGCCCTCTCCCCGACGTCCTCGACGTCGCCACGACCGTCGATCTCATCGCCGGCGCCGCACAACGACGCGCGCCATTCGACTACCGCGATGAGGCCCTGCTTGAGCTTATCTACGCCGCCGGGCTCCGGATCAGCGAGGCCTGTGGCCTCTCCGTCGACGCGCTCACCCTCAGGCCGGCCAACGCCGCCCGGGTTCGTGTCCTCGGCAAAGGCAAGAAGACTCGGCTTGTCCCCATACACGAACGGTGTGTGGCCACCCTTGACGCGTGGCTTGCCGCCCGCGCCGACCTCATGGCCGAGTCGCCTGAGCCTTCGCCCTGGGTCTTTGTCGGTGCGCGCGGTGGACGCCTTGACGAACGCGTGGCGCGGCGGATCTTCGACAAAGCCGCTCTGCGCGCGGGTCTTGACCGTCCGGTACACCCGCACCAGCTTCGTCACAGCTTCGCGACCCACCTCCTCGACGCCGGCGCCGACCTCCGTGATATCCAAGAGCTCCTTGGTCACGAAAGCATCTCGACGACGCAGGTATACACGCACCTCTCCATGGATCGTTTGACATCCATCTACGACTCGGCCCATCCGCGCGCCCAGCGCGCATCACGCGCCGCCGAGTCACCCGCGAAGTCTTCGCCGAAAAAGGTTTGAAATCAAATGTCTGAATCAGCAACAGGGATGCGTGGGACGACGATCATCGCGGTCCGTAAGGGCAAGCACGTCGTCGTCGTAGGGGATGGCCAAGTGACTCTTGGCAACACCGTCATGAAGGGCACGGCCCGCAAGGTGCGCCGTCTGCACGACGGCAAGGTCATCGTCGGTTTTGCCGGCTCCACGGCTGACGCCTTCACCCTCTTCGAGCGCTTTGAGGTCAAACTTAAGGCCTATGGCGGTCACCTGCGCCGCGCGGCGGTCGAGCTCGCGAAGGACTGGCGGACCGACCGTGCCTTGCGCCGCCTTGAGGCGCTGCTCATCGCCGCCGACGAGACGGAGACCCTCGTCCTCAGCGGCTCCGGCGATGTCATTGAACCGGACGAGAACAACTGCGGTGTCATCGCGATCGGCTCGGGGGGCAAGTTCGCTGAGGCTGCGGCCATCGCCCTCGCACGCCACACCGACCTCGGCATCGTCGAGGTCGCGCGTGAGGCCATGAAGATCGCCGCCGACATGTGCATCTACACAAACCACAACCTCACCCTTGAGGAGATCGACGCATGACCACAACGCACTACACCCCGCGTGAGCTCGTCGCTGAACTCGATCGCTACATCGTCGGCCAAGGGGCAGCAAAACGCGCGGTCGCGATCGCGCTACGCAACCGTTGGCGTCGTCAGCAGATCGACGGACCTCTCAAAGAGGAGGTCACGCCGAAGAATATCCTCATGATCGGGCCGACCGGTTGCGGCAAGACCGAGATCGCCCGCCGCCTCGCGCGGCTCGCGCACGCGCCCTTTATTAAGGTCGAGGCCAGCAAATTCACTGAGGTCGGTTATGTCGGCCGCGACGTGGAGTCGATGATCCGCGATCTCGTCGAGGTCTCGGTCAAGCTCGTCGAAGAGGAGGCCCTCGTACGCGTGGAAGCGCGGGCGGCAGAGCTCGCAGAGGACCGCATTATCGATTCACTCTTGCCGTCGTCGACGCGCCCCGCCTACGAGGAGAAGGGCTCCGACGACCGCGACGCGAAGAAGGCCACCCGTGAAAAGCTGCGCGGCCTCTTAAAGGGCGGTCATCTAGACGAGCGCGAGATCGAGATCGAGGTCGCCGAGGGCGGCCAGCCTGTCTTCGATATGCTCGGCGGCGCCGGCCTCGACCAGATGGGCATCAACATGAAGGAGGCCCTCGGCGGCCTCTTCCCGAAGAAGAACAAGCGCCGCCGCGTGAAGGTCAAAGACGCCATGGCGGTCCTGACCCGCGACGAGGGCGCCCGTCTCATCGACCGGGACGCGGTCATCGCCGAAGCCCTTGAACGCGCTCAGCAAAATGGCATCATTTTCCTCGACGAGATCGACAAGGTCGCCGGTCGGGAGGGGGGCCGCGGAGGCCCAGACGTCTCGCGCGAGGGCGTTCAGCGGGATCTCTTGCCTATCGTCGAGGGCTCCACGGTCACGACGAAGCACGGCATGGTCAAGACCGACCACATCCTCTTCATCGCCGCTGGCGCCTTTCATATGAGTAAGGTCTCAGACCTCATCCCCGAGCTCCAGGGGCGCTTCCCGATCCGCGTCGAGCTCGACTCGCTGACCGAGGCCGACTTCGTCCGCATCGTGAACGAGCCCGAGAACGCGCTCACCCGCCAGTACGAGGCGCTCTTGAAGACTGAGGGAATCGACCTCATCTTCGAAGAGGACGGCATCCAGGCGCTGGCGCGCATCGCCTTCGAGGTCAACGAGCGCCAAGAGAATATCGGCGCGCGCCGCCTGCACACGGTCTTTGAGCGCCTCTTGGACGAGGTCAGCTTCGAGGCCCCCGACATGACCGAGAAGCGCGTCGTCATCGACGGGGCCTTCGTCCACAAGGCCCTCGACGGGATCGTCCAAGACCCGCGCCTCGAGAATTACATCCTTTAGACGGCAAGCAACGGCGCCTGGCGGTGACCCGGGGATTGAGGTTGGCCAAGGCCGACGGGAGTATGTCGCGATACCGCGATCCCGTCGGCCTTCGTATTTTCGACGCCTGTGGCCTATTTTCGTGGTGTATTCAACACATTAGGTGATCCAACTAGCCTCAAAGTACGATCTCGCCGGGCAGCAGGTTGAAAGAGAAGCTTTCGCGATGATAGCCGTCCTTTTTATGAATAAACACGTTATCCGATTTTGTGTGGTCGCGATACATCTCAGCCTTTGTCTTGCGATCTCGGCCTGTTTTCCAGATCCGGCTTTGATTCCTGAGAATGATACGACATTTAATCAAGGTGACGTGGTCGAAAGCTGTCGCGTCAACGCTGACTGTCCGAAGTCAGAGTCAAGTTGTGTTGTCTCCGAATGCCGGGTTGGGATATGCGTTCTCGAAGTGCGTTCGAACGCGGTCTGTGATGATGGGAATGCTTGTACGACGGACGATCGCTGCGGACCCGATGCACTTTGTCAGGGGGATCAAAAGAGTTGCGTCGTCGAAAGGGGCTGTGAGGTTGGTTCCTGCGACTCTAATTCCGGTCAATGCGTGGTCGATTCGACAGATTGCAGTTGTCGTCTCGACGTTGATTGCGACGACTTGAACCCTGAAGCTCCCCCGCTTTGGTAGACAGTGGGACTATGCAGCTATCCGCTCGAATCCGTCGAGTATGAACTTCAGCTCGAATTCGATCGGGCTGACGTAATCGAGAGCTGAGTGGCGCCGGGTCAAATTATAGAATCCGTCGATGTATTCGCCAATCGCGTGAATCGCCGCCGTTCGAGTCAGGTA